>Ga0102591_1000074_pt1 | contig 258072 bp, 228 predicted proteins | sample AraplaCol_mCL_r2_2_FD_76860 | JGI IMG/M metagenome (GOLD analysis project Ga0102591, IMG submission 76860) | Arabidopsis root microbial communities from North Carolina, USA - plate scrape MF_Col_mCL_r2 (SPADES assembly) (version 2) | ecosystem: Host-associated > Plants > Roots > Endosphere... | reverse complement strand
GGATGACGCCGAAGACGAGATTGATAACGGCAGCGATAAAGGCCGTGCCGAAGGAGATCTTCAAGGCATTGAGCGTGCGCGGATCAAGCGCCAGCGCCACGAACTGCGCCCAGCCGAGCCCGCTGGCCCGAAACACCAGTCCCGACAACGGGATCAACACGATCAGAACCAGCCAGCTCAGCGTGATCCCGAGCGACAATCCAAATCCAGGCAAAACACTCGGCTGGCGAAATCGCCAGGGTGCAGTCTTCGTCGCATCCGTCAATGGCACTACCTTTGCAGTCTTTACGCGGCACGATGAAACGCGCTTCGCTCGAGGGCTCGGCCCGGCGCGACGCGAAGCAGCGCGCGCAGCCGGGCTCGCCGGCTGCGCGCGCTGTTCAGGTTTTATTGGCCCGGCTTGTAGAGCGTGTCGAAGACACCGCCGTCGCCGAAGAATTTCGGCTGGGCTTCTTTCCAGCCGCCGAAGTCTTCGATGGTGACGAGCTTCAGTTCGCCGAACCGCTTGATATCGGCCGGGTCTGCCGCTGCCGGCTTGAACGGCCGGTAGTAGTGCTTGGCCGCGATCTTCTGGCCGGCATCGCTGTAGAGGTAGCCGAGATAGGCTTCCGCCACCTTGCGTGTACCCTTCGTGTCGACGTTGCCGTCGACGAGCGCTACGGGCGGCTCCGCCTTGATCGAGATCGACGGCGTGACGATCTCGAACTTGTCGGGGCCGAGTTCCTCGAGCGACAGGTAGGCTTCGTTTTCCCAGGCGAGCAGCACGTCGCCGAGGCCGCGCTGCACGAAGGTCGTCGTAGCGCCACGCGCGCCGGTATCGAGCACCGGCACGTGCTTGAAGAGCTCGGTCACATATTCCTGCGCCTTGGCGTCGTCACCGCCATTGGCGGAGCGGCCATAGGCCCAGGCAGCGAGGAAGTTCCAGCGCGCGCCGCCCGAGGTCTTCGGGTTTGGCGTGATCACCTGGATATCGGGCTTGACCAGATCGCCCCAGTCCTTGATGCCCTTGGGGTTGCCCTTGCGCACCAGGAACACGATCGTCGACGTGTAGGGCGCGCTGTTGTTTTCGAACTTCGACTTCCAGTCTGCCGGGATCTTGCCGGTTTCCTTGGCGATCGCGTCGATGTCCGCTTCGAGCGCCAGCGTCACGACGTCGGCCTGCAGGCCGTCGATGACCGAGCGGGCCTGCTTGCCCGAACCGCCGTGCGACGTCTGGATCGTCACGGTCTCACCGGTGTCCGCCTTCCACTTCTCGGCAAAGGCCGCATTGAAGTCCTTGTAGAGTTCTCGTGTCGGATCATAAGACACGTTCAGGATCGTCGTGTCGGCAAACGCAACACTTGCAGCTCCCAGCTGCAGGCCTCCGAGCACGATTGCCAGTCCCACCATTCCGGTAATTCGTCCAAAGACCATTTCGACCTCCATTGGTTACCAGATAAAACTATCAATTTTGTCGACTGCTACAACGTAAACCGATGACGCCAGAAGCAGCTATGGGGAAATGTCCTATCGTTTTGTCGGGCTTTTCGGGAACGGTTTGCCTGCAACCGCCTCCGCGACCGCGCCAAACCAACGACAGAATACATGGAGAGCGCGAAGCCGCTGTCCAGAAAAAATGCGCGGCGGCGGAAATATTTGGCGCGCATCTGCGAGGAGGCGACGACGGCCGTGCTCGGCCGGCTGAACGCCGAAGGCTTCCTCGGTTACTGGTCGGCGGTTGCCGGGGGCGAAGCGGCCGACTCTCGCGACCGCGGCTATGCGGACGGGCTGGTCGGGGCGGAAAAGGTGGTGTTTTCGAGGATGCTGACCGAAGCTCCCTGGGAGCGCACGCGGATCGCGAATGGATCGGTGATGGACGTCGTTTCAGACCTCAAGGCGTCCGGCGAAGGTGACATTCTCGTCAACAGCAGCGCCAGCCTCATTAAGTCGCTCCTTTCGGCCGACATGATCGACAGGCCCTATCTGCTGATCTGCCTGGAGATTGCAGGAGGTGGCGCGCGGCTCTTCGAGGACGGCCTGCCGGGCACGACGTGGCGCGTTGCGCACCAGGAGACGGGTGAGCGGGGCAAGATCGCGCTCGTTTATGATCGGGTCCGCTGAGCGCGGAGCGTCAAGAGTGGCGGCGCGGCAAACGCGCCGCTCAACTATGGCGACCGTCTAAAGCACGTGGCCGCGCGCCACCACCGGCCAGATATCCTTCAGCCTGTCGCCTTCGACGATATGGACGGCATCGAACATGTTGGTCACGACGCAGGCGTGGTTCGGCACGATCCTCAGCTGCTCGCCGACCTTGAGCCCGATTGGCCCGTCGGTGACGAGGCGGCCGTGTTCCTCAGAGAGCTGGTCGATGCGGATGTCGTCGCGGCCGAGCACGTGACCGTAGCCGGTGAGGCCGAGTAGATCCGAGGTCAGCACCTTGCTGCCGGCATCGATGATGGCGCGGTTCTCGGAGGGGACCGAGACGACGGTCGCAAGCACCGTCAGCGCGCACTCGTCCCAGCCGGCGACGCCGCGCGAAACCAGCGAGCGGTCGTTGTAGATATAGGTTCCGGGGCGGTATTCGCTGGCAACAGGCGCGCCGTCGGCATGCATCATGCTCGGCGTGCCGCCTGAGGTGATGGCGGGGACAATGATGCCGTCGGCCTCGATCAACTGCTTCGCCTCGCTCATGAAGGCCTGGACCTTCGCCTGGCCGTTGACGGGCGGATAGGTCATCAGGCCGCCGAACACGAGCCCCTTTGCCTCTTCGATCCGGCGGGCGAGCTTGGCGGCCTCTGCCGGGGAGCCGACACCGCAGCGATCGGCGCCGGTGTTGCATTCGACAAGCACGTGCAGCGGCTTGTCCTTGTCGGCGAAATAGCCGGCGAGCCCGTCGATGACCGTTTCGCTGTCGGCGACGACCGAGAGCGAAACGCGGTCATTGAGCCGCTCCAGCCGCGCCATCTTGGCGTCGCCGAGAATGTTGTAGGTGATCAGCACGTCCTTGATCCGGTCGCTGCCCGCAACCATTGCCTCCGCCTCGGTGACCTTCTGGCAGGTGATGCCGATGGCGCCGGCTTGAAGTTGAAGCTCGGCCATCTGCGGCAGCTTGTGCGTCTTGATGTGGGGGCGCACGCGAATGCCGTGCTCATCCGCATAGGCCTGAAAGCGCTCGATGTTGCGCTTGGCAATTTCAAGATCGACGAGAACGGCCGGGGTTTCGATCGGCAGGGGCATCGCGACTCAACTCCTCTTGGGCGGCGCAGGATCGGGGCGAAACTACCTCAACTGCCCTTGACAAGATATGACCGCGGGCCTTTGATACGTCAATCCATTATTCAAGATTATGATGCATAGTAATAGAATAATGGTGGGGAGGCTAAAAAAGGGAGGAATGAAATGAGCAAGACCGTTTTTGCAGCGGCTGCCGTCGCAGTCATGGCTATGGCCGGCTCGGCTTTGGCCCAGGAGCCGGCGAGCAAGCTGGACGAAGTTATCGCCCGCGGCCATCTGGTCATGGGCACCGGCAGCACCAATGCGCCGTGGCATTTCAAAAGCGCCGACGACAAGCTGCAGGGCTTCGATGTTGACATGGGGCGCATCATCGCCAAGGCCCTCTTCGGCGATCCGGAGAAGATCGAGTTCGTCAACCAGTCGTCCGACGCCCGCATTCCGAACATCACCACCAACAAGGTGGACATCACCTGCCAGTTCATGACGGTGACCGGTGAGCGCGCGCAGCAGATCGCCTTCACCATTCCCTACTATCGCGAGGGCGTGGGCCTGATGCTGAAGGCCGACGGCAAATATGCCGATTACGCTGCGCTCAAGGCCGGCGGCTCGTCCGTCACCGTATCCGTCCTGCAGAACGTCTATGCCGAGGCCATGGTGCATGCCGCCTTGCCGGAAGCGACGGTCGACCAGTACGAGTCCGTCGACCTTATCTATCAGGCGCTGGAATCCGGTCGTGCCGACACGGTCGCCACCGACCAGTCGTCGCTCGCCTGGTACATGACGCAGAACCCCAACCGCTATAAGGATGCCGGCTACGGCTGGAACCCGCAGACCTATGCCTGCGGCGTCAAGCGCGGCGACCAGGACTGGCTGAATTTCGTCAACACCGCACTGCACGAGGCGATGACCGGCGTCGAGTTCGATTTCTATGCGAAGTCGTTCAAGACCTGGTTCGGCAAGGACCTTGCTCCGCCGCAGATCGGATTCCCGGTCGAGTACAAGTAAGCCTCTCCGGGGCGATCCCGCCGCCTGCGGGGTCGTCCTCCGTCCTTCGGCATGGGTGGCTGAAACATGGGCTATACTCTGAATTTTGCCGCCGTCTGGCGCTCTTTCGATCTTCTGCTCGAAGGCCTGGCGCTCAGTCTCGGTCTCGCATTCGCGGCAATCCTTGCGGGTTGCCTGATCGGTCTCGTCACCGCTTTCGGGCTGGTGTCGAAAAACCTGTTCCTGCGCAAGCCGGCCGGTCTCTATGTGACCGTCATCCGCAACACGCCGATCCTGGTGCTGGTGCTGTTCAGTTACTTCGCCTTGCCGCAGCTCGGCGTCAGGCTCGGCAAGATCGAGAGCTTCGTCCTGACGCTGGCGATCTATTCCGGCGCCTATCTCGCCGAAGTCTTCCGCGGTGGGCTGCTTTCAGTTCCGCCGGGGCAGCGCGAGGCGGGGCTGGCGATCGGGCTCACGGAAATGCAGATACGCACCTCGATCATCCTTCCCTTGATGCTGCGCAACGTCCTGCCATCCTTGAGCAGCACGATGATCTCGCTGTTCAAGGACACTTCGCTTGCAGCCGCGATCGCAGTACCCGAACTGACCTTCGAGGCGCGCAAGATCAATGTCGAGACCTTTCGGGTGATCGAAACTTGGATCGTTGCGAGCTGCCTCTATGTCGCCACCTGCTCGGTATTGGCCGCCTTGATGCGCGCGGTCGAGCGCCGTCTCTCCGTGCCGAGGTGATCGCCATGGATTTTCCAGCATTTCTCGACCAGCTCTGGCTCGCCCGCATTCCCTTGCTGAAGGGGCTTGGTGTCTCGATCTCGATCTCCTTCCTGTCGATCGTCGTCGGAACGGTGCTCGGCGTCTTCGTCGGCCTGGCGCTCACCTATGGCTATCGCCCGGTGCAATGGGTCGTGCGCGGCTATACGGATTTCATCCGTGGTACGCCGGTGCTGGTGCTCGTTCTGGCGAGCTACTATGTGCTTAGCACCGTCGGTATCGATCTAGGGCCCTTCCAGGCCGGCATCCTGGCGCTCTCGGTCTTCTGCAGTTCGCATGTCGGCGAACTCGTCCGCGGCGCCCTGCAGGCGATCCCGAAGGGGCAGACGGAGGCGGCGAAAGCCATCGGCCTGACATTCTCGCAGACCTTCGTCTACGTGCTCGGGCCGCAGGCGTTGCGGCAGGCGCTGCCGGCCTGGGTCAATACGGCGGCCGAGATGGTCAAGGCCTCGACGCTTCTGTCGATCATCGGCGTCGCCGAGCTCCTGCTTCGCACCCAGGAGCAGATCTCCCGCAGCTTCATGAGCCTGGAGTTCTATTTCTTCGCCGGCTTCCTCTATTTCGTCATCAACTACAGCATCGAGCGTTTCGGCCGTTACGTCGAACGCAAGACCGCTGTCCCATCCTGAGGCTTCGGCTCCGATGACCCAGACACTGCTTGAAATCCGTGACCTCCACAAACGCTACGGCGCCGTCGAAGTGCTGAAGGGCGTCGACTGCACCATGGCACAAGGGGAGGTCATCTCCATCATCGGCTCCAGCGGCTCGGGCAAGACGACGATGCTGCGCTGTATCAACATGCTGGAGGAGTTCCAGGGCGGCTCGATCCGCATCGACGGCCAGGAGATCGGCTACGAGACCGTGGGCGGCCAACGCCGCCGCAAGAAGGAAAAGGAAATCGCCCGCCAGCGGGCGATGACCGGCATGGCCTTCCAGCAGTTCAACCTCTTCCCGCATATGACCGCGGCCAGAAACATCATGCTCGGCCTGATGAAGGTCCGCGGTATGGGACGCGATGAGGCGCGGGCGGTTGCCGAGAAATGGCTGGACCGTGTCGGGCTGCTCTCACGCATGGATCATTATCCCGGCCAGCTCTCCGGCGGCCAGCAGCAGCGCGTGGCGATCGCCCGGGCGATCGCAATGAACCCGAAGCTGATGCTGTTCGATGAAGTGACCTCGGCGCTCGATCCCGAACTCGTCAACGAGGTGCTGCAGGTGATCAAGGGGCTTGCCGAAGACGGCATGAGCATGCTGCTCGTCACCCACGAAATGCGCTTTGCCTATGAGGTCTCGACGCGCGTGATCTTCATGAACCAGGGCCGCATCGGCGAAGAGGGCAACCCGAAGCAAATGTTCGTGAAGCCGCAGACCGAGCGCCTGGCGGAGTTCCTGAAAAGCTCGTCGTTCAATTGATGTGGGGGCTATGATCGGGCCGGCCGCCGCGGCAGCGACGGTCGGCTCTTGTTCGTCGCGAAAGGCTCAGCCTTTCGCCAGCGACCGGCCGCTTTGCGGATCAAAGAGATGCAGCGCATCCGCCTCGATGCTAAAGGCGCGCTCGTCACCGGCCAGAAGCGAGCTGCGCGGTGGCAGGCAGGCGGTGATGCGCTGCTCACCGATCCGTGCCGTGGTGACAAGTTCCGGGCCTGTCAGTTCGACCACTTCGACGCGCGCCTTGAATTGCGGCCCAGTCTCGTCGCTGGAGGCCAGCCGCAGCGCTTCCGGGCGGATGCCGATCTTGACGCGCTGACCATCGGAGACCACACCGCGAAAATGGGGCGGCAGGGCGATTGCCTGATCACCGCCGGCGATCGTCACCTGGCCCTGAGCAACGGTCGCATCCAAGATGTTCATCGGCGGCGAGCCGACGAAGCCGGCGACATAGAGCGTGGCGGGCCGGTCGTAGATCTCTTCCGGCGTTCCCAGTTGCTCGATCCTCCCGTCGCGCATGACGGCGATACGGGTCGCAAGCGTCATCGCCTCGATCTGGTCGTGGGTGACGTAGACGACAGTCGTCTTCAGCATCTGGTGCAGGCGCTTGAGCTCGGTGCGCATTTCCATGCGCAGCTTGGCGTCGAGGTTGGAGAGCGGCTCGTCGAAGAGGAAGACCTGCGGATTGCGCACCAGTGCGCGGCCGATCGCGACGCGCTGGCGCTGGCCGCCGGAGAGCTGGCTTGGCTTGCGCTCGAGCAGGTTCTCGATTTGCAACAGCTTGGCGGTTTCTTTTACCGCCTTCTCGCGTTCCGCGACCGGAACCTTGCGCATCTCCAGGCCGAAGCCGATGTTCCGCGCGACGCTCATGTTCGGGTAGAGCGCATAGGACTGGAACACCATGGCGATGTCGCGATCCTTCGGATGCGCGCCAAGAATTGAGCGCTCGCCGATGCGGATGTCGCCGCCGCTTGGCTCCGCCAGTCCGGCGATGATGTTGAGAAGCGTGGACTTGCCGCAGCCGGATGAGCCGAGAAGGACCAGGAACTCGCCGCCTTCGAGCGCGATGTCGATGCCCTTCAGCGTCTCGACTTCGCCATAGCGCTTGTGAATGTTCTCAATCGCAAGTGCGCTCATGCGCCGGTCTCCTGAAGGTAGGACGAAAGCGGTTGGCCGTAGCTGCGCGGCAGCGTGGAGATCGCCTCGGAAGCGATGGCGACGCCGGTGCGCAGACAGGCTTCGAGCGGCATTTCGGCGGCAAGTGCCGCGAGGAAGCCTGCATTGAAGACGTCGCCGGCACCGATCGTATCGACCACGGTAACGACGGGTGCTGGCGACGATGAAAGCCGGCCTTCCGCGTCAATGGCGATCGCACCGTGTGGTCCGCGCTTGACGACGACGATCGCGCCTTCGGGCATATGTTTTCGGAGTTCGCGTGCCGCCTCGGCCGGGTCGGTGACACCCGTCAGCGTCGTCGTTTCGACCTCGTTGAACAGCGCGAGCCGGCAGCGCTTCATCCACCCGATGGTCGCGGCGCAGTTTGCCTCCGTCCAGCCGTCGAGCGGCCAACCAGTGTCGAGTGCCACCGCAATGTCGTGCGCATCGGCCCAGTCGAAGAAACGATCGTATTCGGCCGTCAATGCGTCCGTCAGGAACGAGCCGGTCAGAAGCGCGTAGCCGCCGCGCAGCTTCTCGCTGTCGAGCATGGCGCGGACTTCTTCAAAATTGAGCAGCGGCAGGTGCCCGCGCGTGGTGAAGAATGTGCGCTCGCCGTCGGGATGGGTGATGCCGACGGAGAGCGTGGTGCCGACGCTTTCGACCGGCCAGGACACGGACCGCTCGGGAAAGGCCTGCCTCAGCCAGGTGCCGAACTGGTCGTTGCCGACATTGGCTGCGATTGCGTAGTCGACGCCGAGCGAATCCCAGGCGAGCGCGCTGTTGCCGGCGCAGCCGCCGACGCGCAACTCGTCATGGTCGACGATGATTTCGGTTCCGGCTTTCGGCCAGGGGGCCGCCGGCCCGAGGATGAGGTCGACATTGGCGTTGCCGACCACGGCAAGAGGACGCATCGTTATTCGCTCCGGGTAATCTTGGTCGAGCGCACGGGGGTGCCGGCATTTTCGACGCGGGCCGCCGCAAAGGCGATCATGAAGGACTGGGCGACTGGCAGCATGGCAAAGATTGCCGCGAGGCCAGTGGCCGGCGCAAAGGGAATGGTGGTGACGCCATCGCTCGCCGCCTCGCCGGAAGCGTCAAAGACGATGACCGGCGAACCGGCTTCGGCGGCCGAGATCGCCATAGCGCGAACGAGCCCGGCGGTTGCATCCGCTCCACGGAGGAGAACGACGCCAACCGAAGGGCCGAGCATTTCCATAGGCCCATGCCGGAGCTGACCGCCTTCGAGCGAGAAACAAGGCAGGCGCGAGAGTTCGGTCAAGCCGAGACCGATCGCCTCTGCGAGGCCCTGCAGGCGACGGCCTGAGGTGACGACGGAGCGGACGTTGCTCAGGGCCGCAAGCGCTGCGGACGTATCCGGCGATTGCGGGTTTTCCAACGCGGAAAGCGCTTCGCCGGTGTCATCGCCGAGGGCTGCGAGGACGGAGAGGTGCAGGGCGAAGCTGATTGTCAGGCTGCGGGTAGCAGCAAAGGCCTTTTCGGTGCCGCCGACGCCGACCAGCGAAGGCGCGTTGCTGGCGAGGAAGGAGCCACCTTCCAGCGTCAATCCGAACGTGTGCGGCGTTCCGCCATCGGTCTCGGCGAACCAGCGCAGCACTTCGGCGCTTTCGCCGGACTGCGAAGTGATGAGGATCGTCTTGTCCTCGATCGACAGCGGCTGGCCGAGCTGCTCTGAAAGCGGCAGGGCGACGGCGTCGATGCCATGAGCGCGGTAGAGCGGTTCGACGGCGCGGCCGACCGCATGCGAGCCGCCCATGCCTAGCAGCAAGAGCTTGCCGGTCGCTTTCAGCGAGCGGGCAATCTCTGCGGCGCGCGGCGCTGCGCCGCGGACGGAGGCGACCGCATCGGCGGCCTGGCGCGCCATTTCACGATCGATTGCGGCGAGCCCTGCGGGGCGTTCCGAAGTGGTCATGGCCGTCATCCCTTCACACCGCCGCTGGTAAGCCCGGAGATCAGGGCACGTTGCATGACGAGGCCGATCAGTACCGGGGGCAGGGCGGCCAGCACCCCGGCTGTGGCGATCAGCCCGTAATCGGAGACACGGCCGCCGGCGAGATCGGAAATGGCAACCGTAAGCGTCTTGGCGCGCAGGTCCGACGTGAAGAGCAGCGCGTAGAAGAATTCATCCCAGGCAAGCAGGAAGGCAAAGAGTGCCGATGTCGCCATGACGGGTGCTGCGAGCGGCAGGGTGATGAGCCTCAGGATCTGGTCGAGGCGGGCGCCGTCGATCATCGCGGCACTCTCGATCTCCTTGGGAATGGAATCAAAGCCGGATTTCAGCAGCCAGGTGGTGAAGGGCGCGAGGATGGTAAGGTAGACGAGGGCCAGGCCGAACACCGAATTCAGAAGCCCGAGATAGGCAAGCCCCATGTAGAGCGGCACTGCGAGCGCCACCGGCGGCAGCATATAGGTGGCGATCACCGCATAGAGCGACCAGGAGACATTTGACGTGCGCGACACCGCCCAGGCGGCCGGAATGGCGACCGCGATCGCTGCCAGCGTCGCCATGCCGGCGACCTTCAGGCTGTTGAACAGCGAAGCGGTAAAGGCCGCACCCGCGCTGTTCTCGATCGTCGAGAGAAGCAGCCGGTAGCGCGAGAGGTCGATTTCCTCCGGCCACCAGTTGAGCGGCTTCGCCGAGAGGTCGGCGGCCGACGAAATGCTCATGACGAAGAGCCAGAGGATGGGGGCGAGAATGATTGCCGCCAAGAGCAGTGCTGCCGCATAGACGAAAACGGTAAAGAGTGGGCTTTGGCGTTCCATCACGAGGCTCCCGCGGCTTTGCGCACCATGGCCGCGTAGGCAACGGCGAGCACGGTTACGAGCAGGGTGACGATCAGCGCCAGCGACGCGCCGGATCCCGCCCGCTGGAAGGAGAAGGCTTCTTGATAGACCAGGATCGACAGGGTGCGGGTGCTGTTGGCCGGACCACCGCGCGTCATCACCCAGATGAGGTCGAAGACCTTGAAGGCCTCGATGGTGCGCAGCACCAGCGCAACCAACAGCGGGCCTGCGAGATAGGGCATGATCACGTAGCGGAAACGGTTGAAGGGCCCCGCGCCATCGACGAGCGAGGCGGCGGTGATATCTCGCGGCACGGCCTGGAGGGCGGCAAGCGCGATCAGCGCGACCAGCGGAAAGTTCTTCCAGCAATCGGCGACGATCAATGCCGCCAGCGCCGAGCCGGGTTCGCCGAGCCAGGAGCGGTAGCTGTCGATCACTCCGAACTGCAACAGGGCGGCGTTCAGCGCGCCGTATTCCGGGTTGTAGATCAGCCGCCACAGCGTGGCATTGACCACGGTCGGCAGCGCCCAGGGCAGGATCATCAGGGCTCTGAGCGCCGTGCGGCCGCGGAATTGCTGGTTGAGCAGTAGGGCCGCGAGCACGCCCAGCACCATTTCCGCGGTAACGGAGACGACCGCGAACCAGGTCGTCGTGATGAACGCACGCTGGAAATTCGAGCCGCCAAGCATCTTGGCATAATTGTCGAAGCCGACGAACGTGCCTTCGGTGCCGACGAGCTTGGCGTCGGTGAAGGAAAGCCTGATCGTGTCGATCAACGGCCAGCCGATGACGGCGATCATCACCGCCAGCAGTGGCAGCATGAGCAGCCATGCGCGCGTTGTTATCCAGGTGCCGGACATAGGATGGAAACCTTTTCGGGCCTAGGGAGCCCCGTCATGCTATCGCATATTGCCCCGGACCGTAATCGACCCAAGCGAATGATGCGCCAAATCAAAGTGTTAAAGCGTTGCGGCGGCGCCGCCAATTCCCGCGGTCCCCGGGCGGTTTCCCGCCCGGGGCTTGGGAGGGCGGCTCAAAGGCCGCTGTTTTCGGCCGCCGTCTTCAGGGCGTCTTCGGCCGAGGCCTGGCCGAGAAGCGCTTCCTGGATCGCCTGTTGAAGGGCGGTCGAAAGTTCCTGGTACTTCGGGGTCGTCGGGCGCGGATACATGGCAGCGAGGCCAAGCTTGGCAGCACCGATCAGCTCTTCCTGGCCCTTGGTGACGCTGGCGTCCTCATAGGAGGAGGCCCAGATCGGCAGGCTGAGCTTGGCGTAGGTGTTCTGCGTCTGCTGCGAGGTCATGTAGACGATGTACTTCCAGGCATCGTCCGGGTTCTTGCTGGTCGAGGTGACGCCGAGGCCCATCGAGCCGTTGACAGCCGAGACTTCGCTCTTGCCGGCCACGCCCGGTGCCGGCACGACGCCGACCTTGCCCGCGACCTTGCTTTCCTTCGGATCGTTGGCGAGGTTGTACATGTAGGTCCAGTTGAGAGCGAAGGCGGCTTCGCCGTTCTGGAACACCTTGCGCACGTCCTCCTCCAGGAATTCCTTGGAGTTCGGGTTGGTGAGGCCCGAGGTGTAGCTCGTCACCATGTAGTTGAGCGCGTCGAGACCGCCGCCGGAGGTGAAGGCCGGCTTGCCGCCGTCGATGAACTTGCCGCCATAGGCGCTGACAAGCGTGGTGTAGTCGCAGATCGCGGCTTCGGCCTGCGACCAGCTCCAAGCGATCGGGGTTGCGAGCAGACCCTTGTCCTTGATGACCTTGGCCTGCTCGGCAAGCTCGTCCCAGGTCTTCGGCGGTGCCTTGATGCCGGCCTTCTCCAGGATTTCCTTGTTGTAGAACAGGTACTTGGTGTCGAGGATCCAGGGCATGCCGTAGCGCTTGCCGTCATATTCGACCGTCGTCCAGGCGCCGGGCAGCACGCCGGACTTCATCTCGTCGGTGATGCGGTCGGTGACGTCGACGAGCACCTTGTTGGCGGCATATTCGGCCGGCCAGATCACGTCGAAGAGCACGACGTCGTAGCCGCCGCCGGAGCCCTGTGCCAGCACGGTCTTGTCGTGCAGGCCCTCATAGGGAACGAATTCGAGATTGACCTTCACATCCGGGTTGGCCTTGGTGAAGGCCTCGGTCATGGCGCGTACATCCGCCTCGCTATAGGCGGCCTGCGCCATGAACAGTGCGTTGAGCGTCGTTTCCGCATGCGCGTGGCCAGCGAATGAGACGCCGGCAAGGGTCGCGCAAAGCAGCGTCGTTCTTATGGATTTCAACATTCCTACCTCCCAATGACATAAGCGTTTCAGATTTCCCGGCATGCCTTATGCGGCACGCCGCATGCGAGAAGTCCGCTCTTCACAAAGCGGCTGTCGACATAACAATTGGAGCGCTCGCGGTCGGTCCTGCCGCCGCTGTCGTTCCCCCGAAGCTCTTTTCGGCTTCTATTAAGTCAATTGTCTTGACTTATTTTTTGTTCAATATTCTAACAGTGTCAAGAGGGGTTTTTGGATGAACGATATGCGCCTGATCCGGGCGAAGAGCGGCACCAATCAGGAGGGGACGAGCGCGCATAACCGCCGCGTCATGATCGACGCGTTGCGGCTGAACGGCCAATTGTCCCGCGCGGAACTTGCCCGCGCGACGGCGCTGACGAAGCAGACCGTTTCCAACATCATCGAGGATCTGGAGCGCGACGGGCTGGTCGAGTCACTGCAAGCAGTGCGTAATGGCCGCGGGCAGCCTTCGACGCCCTACCGGCTGGTGCCGGAAGGCGCGTTCGCAATCGGGCTGCAGATCGACCGGCACGTGACGCGTACGATCGCGGTCGATCTCGTCGGCCGGGTGCTCGCCCGCGGCGAGGCCAACCTTCCGGCCGGCGGGCCGGCGACCGGGGTCAGGACCATCCTGGAGCTGATCGAAAAGACCCGCCGTGACTTGACGGCGCTTGCGCCGCATTCGGAGGATCGTCTGGTCGGGCTTGGTGCTGCCATGCCGGGTCCCTTCGGCGTGGAGGCCGATGCCGACGACCCCTGGATGATGGCCGCCTGGCAGAACTTTCCGTTGCTTGAAACGCTTGCCGCGGGCACCGGGCTCGATGTCGGCCTGCAGAACGACGCCGCTGCAGCCGCCACCGCCGAGCGTATGGTCGGGGCGGCGCATGGCGTCGATCATGCGATCTGCATTTACTTCGGCTATGGCCTCGGCGCGGGCCTGATCCTCAACGGCGAACTCTATCGCGGCGCGAACGGCAATGCCGGCGAGATCGGCATGATCCTCAGCTTGCCGCGCGGGGCCAGTTCCGACGAGCGCATGCCGCTCGAACACCGCGCCTCGATCGCTTCGCTGTGCAAGCTTCTGGACCTCGACCCGGCCGATCCGGACCTCTATGCACGCATCGATGCTGTGGCAGAGAGCCCGGACCAAAGGCTGCTGCGGTGGATCGACGCCGCCGCCTTTGAAATGCGCGCGGCTGTTCAGGCGCTGGAAACGATCTTCGACCCGCAGACGGTGATCCTATGCGGTGGCCTTCCGCCGGGCCTTGCGCGCCTGTTGACCGGCGCGATGATGCCGCTGCTTCCGTCGATCGCCGACCGGCGAGACCGTACACTTCCTCGGCTGCAGGTCGGCTTCACCGACCCTTGGGCGGTGGCGATCGGCGCTGCCGCCGAGCCGATCAGCCGGACCTTCGATCCGCGCTTTTCCGCGATCCTCAAGACCCGGGCCGGCGCCGCCGTCTGACCGCCGGTTTTAGACGATCAGGTCCGGGGTTCGTCCAGACGGGCGAGTTCCGCAAATTCGGTGCCGAGAAAATCGAGCAGGGCGCGGACGGAGGGAAGCAGGCCACGCCGCGACGGGAAGGCAGCATGAATGATGCCGGCCTTCGGCGCCCAATCGGGCAGCACGTCGACAAGCGTGCCGTCCTTCAGGTCCTGCCGCACGACCATGGTCGGCAGCTGGCAGATGCCGACGCCGTTGAGCGCGGCCAGCCGCAGGGCCACCATGTCTTCGGTTACGAGGCGTGGCCGATGTCGGACGATCGCGGTCGCGCCGTTGGGACCGTCGAGCCGCCAGTCGTGGCTTTGGCGGTCGGGGTTCCAGGCAAGGCTCGGCAGGCCGCCGAGATCCGCCGGTGCCGGCGGGTTGCTCAAATCGGCAAGCAGCCTGGGGCTGGCGACCAGCCTTTGTTTGCTCTCGGCGAACCGCTTGACGACGAGATCGCTTTCCTCGAGCGGCGGGAAGCGCACGCGGATGGCGACATCGATGCCTTCGCGCAGGACGTCGACGCGGCGATTGGTGCTTTCGAGCACCACCTCGACCTTCGGGCATTCGGCCATGAAGCGCGCGATCATCTCGCCCACCTGGAAATAGACGACCGACGACGGGCAGCTGACATGAACCACGCCCTGCGGTTCGGAACGGGTGCGGTCGATCATTTCCTGCGCTGCCTCGGCCTCCACCAGCATGGCGACGCAGTGGCGGTAATATTCCCGTCCGATCTCGGTGATGACGAAGTGGCGCGTCGAGCGCTGCACGAGCCGCACCCCGAGGCGCTCTTCGAGAAGGCCGATGCGACGGCTCAGGCGCGAGCGCGGCATGTTCAGTTTACGGGCCGCGGCGGCAAAACCATTCTGCTCGACGACGTCGACGAACAGCTTGAGATCATTCAAATCCTGCATGGGCGTTTGTCCTGTTTTCAGGACACTGTAGACCGATAGGGCTGTCTAGCGCCAGATTTGGTGCAGGCATATCTTCCCTCCAACGCTCTCGCTGACATGGCGAGACCAAGGAGAAACAGCCATGAGAAAGATATTCGGCATCTTCGGGAATGCGCATCCGCATTGGGTTGGCGATGGCTTCCCGGTCCGTTCGCTGCTGGCGCGTGACCGCGCCGGCGATCATGTGAGTCCGTTCCTTCTGCTCGACTATGCTGGGCCGATGAATTTTGCCCCTGGTGTCACGCCGCGCGGCGTCGGTGTGCATCCGCACCGCGGCTTCGAGACGGTGACGATCGTCTACCAGGGCGAGGTCGACCATCGCGACTCCGCCGGCAATGGCGGCCATATCGGTCCGGGTGACGTGCAATGGATGACGGCTGCGGGTGGTATCCTGCATGAGGAGTTCCATTCGGAGCGCTTCACACGCGAAGGCGGCACGCTCGAAATGGTGCAGCTCTGGGTCAACCTGCCGGCCGCCCACAAGAGTGTCGATCCCGGCTACCAGACGCTGCTCGACCGCGACATTCCGACGGTCAGCCTGCCGGATGGTGCGGGATCGCTCAGGGTGATCGCCGGAAGCTACGCCGGAACGCAAGGGCCGGCGCGCACCTTCACGCCCGTCAACCTCTGGGACCTGCGCCTGAAGCAGCGAGGCTCGCTCAGCCTCGATCTGCCCGAAGGCCATTCGCTCGGACTGGCGGTCCTGCGCGGTAATGTGCTCGTCAACGGTAGCGATCTTGTCGGAGAGGCGCAATTCGTTCTCTTCGGCCGCGACGGTGGCGGCATTACGCTGGACGCCAATTCGGATGCGACGGCGCTCATCTTGACCGGCGAGCCGATCGACGAACCGGTCGCCATGTACGGCCCCTTCGTCATGAACACCGAACAGGAAATCAGGCAGGCGATGACGGACTTCCAGTCCGGTCGATTCGGCAAGATCGCGAGCGTTTAGCCGCGCGAGACCGCATCGCGAACACGGAATGAACCACGACTGAACAGGAGACCGGGCGGTACCGCCCCTCAATCCCAACGCCGAAGCGCATGCGCTTCGGGGAACCCGAACGCATGCCTGCTTCCCGAATGCAGCCATGCAATCAAGCCAGCAAGGAGCAAGACCATGACACCTGCAAACTTCAACGGACAGCGCCCGGTTATCGATCCCGATGATGCGGTGATGCTTTTGATCGACCACCAGAGCGGCCTGTTCCAGACCGTCAACGACATGCCGATGCCGAAGCTTCGGGCCCATGCGGCAGCGCTTGCCAGCATGGCGACGCTGACGAAAATGCCGGTCATCACCACGGCCTCCGTGCCGCAGGGCCCGAACGGTCCGCTGATCCCGGAAATCCATGCCAATGCCCCGCATGCCAAGTATGTCGCCCGCCGCGGCGAGATCAACGCCTGGGACAATCCGGACTTCGTCGCCGCCGTCAAGGAAACCGGCCGCAAGACCCTGATCATCGCCGGCACGATCACCAGCGTCTGCATGGCCTTCCCGGCGATCAGCGCCGTGCATGACGGCTACAAGGTCTTCGTCGTCGTCGACGCTTCGGGCACCTATTCGAAGATGGCTGAGGAGATCACCCTTGCCCGTGTCGTTCAGGCCGGCGTGGTGCCGATGGATACGGCAGCGGTCGCCTCCGAACTGCAGCGCACATGGCACCGCGACGACGCCCAGCAGTGGGCCGAGATCTACACCAAGATCTTCCCGGAATATCAGCTGCTGATCGAGAGCTACCTCAAGGCCCAGCAGGTCGAGAAGGATCAGGAACAGCTCGACTCGCAGCGCGGCTAAGGCCCGCGTCGGGCAAGAGAATGAAACACCCACGGCAGATATCCTGCCGTGGGTGTTTTGTCTTGATGATTAGCGGCGGTCGATTTCCAGAATGGTCTGGAACAGCACTTCTGCGCCGCGGGCGCATTCCTCGGGCGCGGTGTATTCCGCCTCGTTGTGCGAGAGCCCGTCCTTGGATGGCACAAAGATCATGGCAGTCGGGGTGATTGTCGCGATATGGGCGGCATCATGCCCGGCGCCGGAGACCATGTCGGTCGCCGAATAGCCGAGCGCTTCCGTGCTGGCGCGCACGGCGTTCACGATCGCCGGATCGAAAACGACAGGCGCCTTCGACCAGATGTGGTTCAAGGCGACACCTGACCCAGTCTTGCGGACAGCCTCTTCAAGGGCCGCTTGCATCTGATCCAGCCCGGTCTCGGAAGGATGGCGCATGTCGATCTGGAGCCGAACGGAACCGGGCACGACATTGCGCGAATTCGGCCCCACCTCGACGAAGCCGACGGTGCCCACACCCGGCGGGTTTTGACGGGCGATGTCGCGGACGGCAAGGACGATCTCGGCCGCCGCAACAAGTGCATCGTCGCGCTGCGCCATCGGCGTGCTGCCCGCATGCGCCTCCGTGCCCGTGATGGTGACATCGAACCAGCGCAGCCCTTGGATGCCCGTGACGACACCGACCTCGGTCGCCGACGCTTCGAGCAGCGGCCCCTGCTCGATATGGAGCTCGACATAGGCGGCAAAGGAAGCCGGATCGATCTTGGCCTCGCCGCGATAGCCGATCGCATCGAGCGCCGCACCGACCGTGACACCTTCGCGGTCGGTGCGCGCCTGGGCGTCATCGAGCGCCAGCGCGCCGGCAAAGACGCCGGAGCCCAGCATTGCCGGCGAGAAGCGGGAGCCTTCCTCGTTCGTCCAGTTGACGACCACGAGCGGATGGCGAAGCCGGGTGGCGCCTTCCTTGAGGGTGCGCAGGATTTCGACACCGGCGAGCACGCCGAGGATGCCGTCGAAGCGGCCGCCCTGCGGCTGGGTATCGAGATGGCTGCCAACGGCGATCGCCGGCAGCGACATGTCCTCGCCGGCATAGGTCGCAAAGATGTTGCCGATGGGGTCAATCTCGACCGTGCAGCCGAGCGCGCGGCATTCCGCGACATACCAGTCGCGGACTTCACGATCCTCCTCGGTCAATGTCAGCCGCGTGACCCCGCCCTTGTCCGCAGCACCGAAGCGCGCGGTCGAGACGATGTCGGCCCACAGCCGGTCGCCGCTTGTCGCCGGCGTGTTGATGCGGCTGGTTTCGCTGCGCATGGCTTCTGCGCTCATTTCTGCTGCTCCGGCGCGTCCTTGTTGAGCCGATAGCGGAAATCGCAATGGGAGGCGCCCTGCATTACCGTCTGGGTGCGCTCCAGCGTGATGCGCGGGTCGTAGCCGGTGCAGAAGACGCCGTCGCGGTTGCAGGACAGCAGGTGTCCGATGTGGCCGAGCCCCATCTCGCGATAGGTCTCGGCGTAGCGACAGCGCTTGACGTTGTAGTGGAATTCCTCGTCCGTCGCCTTGGTGACCTCGATGACCAGCGCGTCGTCCTGGGTCCAGAGATCCTGAAGTTCCTGGAAAGTGCGCAGGTTGGTGCCGCCGGGTGTCTTTGCGGCAAAGGTCCGGCCCGCCTCGATCGCGGCCTTGGTGATCGCCTTGTCGAGGATCGCCTGGGCGCGCTCCTCGCCGATCTCCTCGCGCATCGCCTCATAGATCGGCGCGATGATGCCGGCCTCGATGCGGCGGCGCGCGAGAATTCCGATCTCGCCATCCATCGCGACGCGCGAGTCGGCGTTTTGATTGTCCGTCTTTTCCATGCAATGCCTCCCTGTCTGCCTAAGGGCAGAAGAACAGGGGCAGTTTACTACGCTGTCGATGCTTCCGTGTTGCAAATCCGTACCGGAACGATCGAATGCTGTGCAAATATTTTGCGCCAATCTCCGACCGCGCAGGAATCATTCCCGCTTTTTGGGGAATATGCATAGCCGCGTGATGTAGCGCCCGGAATCGGCGCTGTGCCGTCAGCGCTCGCTGCTTGAAACGAACCAGCGGTAATAGGGATTGGTCGGCTCTACGCGCATCAGCAATTCCATGTCGCGCGCCCACTCGTCGCGGTAGCCGGCATAGGCATTCAGCGAGGCCTGGTAGAACAGCATCAGCCGGTTGTGGGCATCCGTCACGGATTTGTCGAACGCCGGGTCCGCGCCGAGAAGCGGAGCCTTGCTGCGGAGGGCAACCAGGGCCGGCAGCGTGCGCTGCAACTCGTCGGGGCGAACCCAGCTTGCATATTCGATCCGCGGTTGGTCGTCGGTGACCTGCAGGGCCGAACCGGCATAGCGCTCCAACCCGGTGCGATCGGACATCCAGGTCGCGAGCAGGTCGGCCGGTCCGGAAATGCCGACGTCGCGAAGCGCTGCTGCAAGCGTCGGGTCGGCGAGCCGGGCGGCAATGCGGGAAGCGTCAAGCTCCTGCGGCTCAATGGAGCCAATGAGCAGCATCTCGTGCAGTTCGGTCGACCAGAGCGTCGCATGCGGGAAACTGTCGAGGAAGCTGCGCACGAGCGCGCGGGTGTCCTCGTCGTTCTGAGTGGCGATCGGCAGCCATTGCGCGACAAGCCCGTTCGGCGCGAGGCGCTCACGCGCCAGGCGATAGAAGTCGGACGAGTAGAGGTTGACCACGCCGGCGGCCGAGGGCGGCGGCGGTTCGAGCGTGATCAGATCGTAGCGGGATTGGCTCCGCATCAGTTCGCGCCGGCCGTCGGCTACGCGCACGTCGAGACGGCTATCGCCAGCCGCATTGAAGTTGCCGGCAAAGAGCGTCGAGGCGCGGGCGACCGAGGGCAGGAGTTCGGCGGCAACGCGCCGGTCGAGGCCGGGATAGGCGAGCAGCGCACCGGCGGTGATGCCGGTACCGAGACCGATGACCAGAGCCGATTTCGGCTCGCCCTTGTGGATGACGAGCGGCAGTAGCGCCTGCAGCCGCATGTAGCGCAGCGACGGCATGGCATCGCCGGTGTTGGAAACGCCCTGGATGTAAAGGCGGCGGAAACGGCGGTCGGGCTGCCCCTGTTCGATGACGGCGACGGTGGCGCCGAGACCCTCTTCATAGGAAACGATCGTGCCGTTGCCGCGCGAAAGGTTGAGCAGGCTCGCCAGCCGATCCGACGGCACGATGACGGCGATCAGCACGGTGAGGGTGCCGAGAGCCGGTGCGAGTAGCCGCCGGCCCATCCAGCCGCCCTGTCCGCGACTGACGGCGACGAGCCCGATTGCGGCTGCGGCAATGGCGAGGACGGAAAAACTTCTGACGATACCGAGAGACGGGATCAGCACAAAGCCGGTCAGAAGCGTGCCGAAAATGCCGCCGAGCGTGTTCAAGGCAAGAACCCGGCCGGTGTCGCGGCCGGCGTGTTCAGGGTCGACGGCGAGCCTGAGGGCGACCGGGAAGGCGGCGCCGAGGATCAGCGTCGGGATAAAGACGATCGTCAATGCGGCGACGAGGAAGCGCGCGCACATGCCGGCAAAGATGCTACCGGTGACGTCGGCGACGGCGGCCTCAGCGCTGGTCTGCAGCGCCGTCAGCCAGGGGCCAAGCAGCGCAAGCTCGGCCAGCGCCACCAGGCCGGCGAGCGTGATCAACAAGCCGAAGGCCCCCCAGGGGTCGGACAGGCGCTCGCTCCGGCGCGCAAAAAGGGCGGCGCCGAGGGCAAGGCCAGAAAGATAGGTGGCAAGCACCACCGAAAAGGCGAAGGAGCGGGTGGAGATGAACTGCACGATCGCCTGCGACCAGGCCACTTCATAGCCAAGGGCGATACCGCCGGCGATGGCATAGAGGGTAAGCGCCAACCGCGGACCGTTAGCGCTACGCGTTTCCCCAGGGAGTGTCCCTTGAACAGGTTCCCGGGCGATAGGCACATTCAGGGAAAGCGCGATCGCTGCGGCGACAAGGCCGAGCCCCGCTGCCGCAAGCCCTGTCGCCTGAACGCCGAGGGCGGGAATGAGAACGAAAGAGACCGCCAGGCACCCGGCGATCGCGCCGAGCGTATTGGCGGCATAGAGCCTGCCGCCCTTCGCGGCGACGCTGCCTGCTGCGGCGTTTAGCGCCCGCAGCAGGACCGGCAGGGTGCCACCCATCAGGAAGGTTGGCGTCGCCACGATCAGGACCAGCAGGGCCCAGGCGGCGAGCGGGCTGGTGCCCTCAATCGCGACGAAGACCGGCGCGATTCTGGAAAGTATGAAGGTGACGCCGACGCCGAGTATGGCGACCCCGGTTTCAAGCAGGGCATAGAGGCGGAGCGGCTGGCGGGAACGGTCGCTGGTACGGCCAAGGACAAAATTGCCGAGCGCAAGGCCGAGGAAGAAGGCGCTGACCCCGGTGCTGACCGCATAGACATCGACGCCGGTGACCAGCGAAAGCTGCTTGATCCAGAGAACCTGAAAGACCAGTGCGGCGGTGCCGGAGAGGAAGAGCATGAAGGCGGCGGCTGCCGGAGCGATGTGCGTCCGCTTTGCCGCCGAGGCGCCTTCATTCGACTCCTCGAAAATCACCGATCGGGCGGGCGGAACGGTCTTCGTCATTGCGGCACGCCATCTCTTAACAAAGGCAGGAAGAGAAGGCGGCACACCAGGCGCCGCCTTCGAGAGTGCTATTGGGCAGGTTGGGACTTCGCCAGGATCTCGTCGATCTTCTGGTGCACGCTTTCTTCGATCTGATCGACCGAGAAGCTTGCCGGCTTCTGGCTTGGCGGATACTCGATGAAGGTTTCGAGGAACGCGGCGGATTTCCCGACCGCTTGGGCGAAGAGATAGGCATTTTTCGTTCGCCAGTCGTTGTATTGATCGGAGACGATGTCCGCCCGCTCATAGGGGTCCATCCGCAGGTTGAAGATCTTCGGTGCGCGCAGGCAGGTGAAGGGATCCTGCCAGACGTCGAAACCTCCCGGCTTGCGCATTTCGCAGTAGACGGCTTTCCAGTTGTCCCAGCGCATGCCGACGAGCTTGGCGTCGTCGTTGAAGTAGAAGAACTCCTTGCGTGCGCTCTTTGGCTGCTCGCCGGTGAGGTAGGGCAACTGGTTGTAGCCGTCGAGATGAACCTTGAATGTCTTGCCGTCGAGGTCGGTACCCTTCAGCAGACGTTCCTTGATGTCCTTGTCGCCGGCGGCAGCCAAAAGCGTCGGGAACCAGTCGAGACCCGAGAACATCTCGTTGGAAACGCCCGGCTTGATCTTGCCGGGCCAGCGGATCATTGCCGGTACCCGGAAGGCGCCTTCCCAGTTCGAGTCCTTTTCGCTGCGGAACGGCGTGGTCGCCGCATCCGGCCAGGAGAACTGGTTGGGGCCGTTGTCGGTCGTGTAGACGACGATGGTGTTGTCGGCGATCTTGAGCTCGTCGAGCAGGTCCAGCAGTTTGCCGACGTCCCCGTCATGCTCGATCATGCCGTCGGCATAGTCGTTGCCGGGCATTCCGCTCTGGCCCTTGTACTGGTCGCGCACATGGGTGAACAGATGCATGCGTGTCGTGTTCATCCAGGTGAAGAACGGCTTCTTTGCTTCCGTCTGCTTCTTGATGAAGTCCATTGCCGCCGCGGTCGTCTCGTCGTCGATGGTCTCCATGCGCTTGGAATTGAGCGCTCCGGTGTCCTCGACCTTGCCGTCGGCGAAGGAGTGCAGCACGCCGCGTGGGGCATAGGACTTGAGGAAAGCCGGATCGTCCTTCGGCCAGTATGGGCGTTCCGGTTCTTCTTCGGCATTCAGGTGATAAAGGTTGCCGAAGAACTCGTCGAAGCCGTGTGCCGTCGGCAGGAAACGGTCCTGGTCGCCGAGGTGGTTCTTGCCGAACTGACCGGTGGCATAACCCTGGGCTTTCAGCGCCTGGGCGATCGTCACGTCGCGGTCCTGGAGTCCGACCGGAGCGCCGGGAACGCCCACCTTGGACATGCCGGTGCGCAGCACGGTCTGGCCGGTGATGAAGGTAGAGCGGCCGGCGGTGCAGCTGTTTTCGGCGTAGTAATCGGTGAACATCATGCCGTCGTGCGCGATCCGGTCGATATTCGGTGTCTTGTAGCCGACGACACCGAAGGAATAGGCGCTGATATTGGTCTGGCCGATATCGTCGCCAAAGATGACGAGGATGTTGGGCTTGGCGGCATCCTGCGCGAAGGCCGGCAGCGCGGAGGCGGAAATCGACGACATAAGCACGGTGCCGGCGAGCGCCAGCGCTTTCGGTTTCGCGGCATGCCCGATGGTACACGCGGCGAGCCGGCCAAGCCGGTTTTTCAGATCGATACTCATCTCATGTCTCCCTGAGGCAGCAAGCAATCGCTCTCGGAATGCAGGCAAAGTTTCGGATTTACCGATTCAACTTCTACCGGCGGGTGTCCGCGGGTAAGTACGTAACAGTTACGAAGGTCGGCGACGGCGGGTAAATCAGGTCCGGCCCACGGCTCCGAAGCGCCTTGGCGGCGCGGCCTCCAGACCGGGATTAAGATCGGGCAAGTCCGATGTCGGGCCGCCGCCATCGGCGGAGGTTTCCGCCAGCCAGCGCTGTCTCGCCACGTTCAGACCGCTGCGTAACCGCAGGAGATCTGGCCCGCCCTGATGGGAGCTGCTGCTGCCATAGCGGCTGCGGCGATAATCGGCAAAAGCGTCTGCCGTCGCCGGGTCGGCGAAGCTGTCGAGCCAGCGCGAGAGCGGCGTGTTGCCAGTCCGGCGTGACCAATGGTCGAGCGCCGTCTCCAGCCGCGTGGGGTCGTGATCCCGACAGGCGTCGAGCACGTGGCGAAATGCCGTGGCCTCGGATTGCGCCCTCTGCTCGAGCGCGGTTTCCAGCCAGGTTTCGAGGCGACCGAACAGATTGGCGGCCAACTGGATAAGCGCCGCGAGAGCGGCGATCGATGCCGCGACGCCGAGCCACCACAACCAGTCGAAAGGTTCCTCAGCGGGCGGCGGCGCAGGCGGGGCGAGTGCGGGCGCAGCCGTTGGGGCAGCGTTGACGTTAACGGTCACTCTGGCCGCCTCGGCCGTCTGCATCGATCCGCTCGCCGGGTCGAACCAGGGCAGGCTGATCGCTGGAAGCGCGTAGGTGCCGGGCTTTGCAAAGACGTAGGTTGCCACGTCCTTGCGCAGTCCCGCCGTGATATCCCCGCGTGACGTGCGCTCCTCCGAAAGCACCGGATCGTGCCGGTAAAGCTGCACGTCCGCCGGGGCGTCGAAGGTCGGTTCGGGGATCATCATCGGCGCCAGGCCGGCGGCGCGGATGGTGATGGTCCGCACCAGGGCATCGCCTGCCTTTAGCCCCGCGGGATCCCGGTCGAAAGACTGCGTGAGGGTGATTTCTCCGGCGGTGACGCCGGCCTCTCCACCTGCGCCTTGCGGAACGGCTTCGACCGTGAACTTGAGCGAAGGCAACGTCACCTGACCCTTGCTCATCTGGCCGGGTACGGCGGCATAGCCGAACGGAATGACGGCGGGCGGCAGCACGTAGTCGCCTGCCGCCTGCGGGGTGATCGCGTAGGTTTTGCGGATGCCTGAGAAGGCCTCGCCGTTGACGGTCTCGTTGAGGTTCATGCCGCGTTCGTCGGGCATGGTGACGACAGTGCCGGGAAGATCGAACAGAGGAAACTGCGGCGGCGAAAGGAAGTAGTTCGGCACGAAGACGTCGACGTCGACCTCGATCTGCTGGCCGGCATAAATCGGCGCCTTGGTCGTGAGCGTCGCGCGGGCAAAGGGATTGGCGGCGAAGGCCGTGCCTGCAAGCCAAAGCGACAGGCCGAGGAGCCAGATGATCAGCCGCGGCAGGGCGGCGAGGGCTGTCACGGGGCCGCCTCCTTTGCTTCGATCGCAAATTTTCGTGCCAGCAGGTCGGCCGGCGACACCTGGATGTTGCGCATCCACATGTCGGCCGTCTGCGGTCCGCCCTGAACGGTCGCTTCCGTTCCCTTCTTGCCCTTGTCGTCGAACTGGGCCTGGTCCGGGTCAATGCCCGCCTGTTCCTGCTGTGCGTCCTGTTCCTGCTTGTCCTTGTCGGCCTTGCGCTTTTTGGCGATCTCGAGGTTCTTTTGGGCGTCGGTCCAGTCGGGGCGGCGCTTTAGCGCCTGCTCGTAGGCGGCGATCGCCTCCTCGGCCTTGTCGAGGTGCAGGAGGGCATTGCCCTGATTGTAGTAGCTTTCCGCCGTATCGCTCTCGGCAAAGGCGTCGATCGCATCCTGGAAACGGCCGGCGCGGTAGAGCGCTGCGCCGCGCCAGGCGGGATCCGCGAACGTTTCAGAGGCCCCCTGGAAATCGCCCTGTTCGAAGGCGCGACGGCCCTGCTGGTCCGGAGTGAGCCAGAGGTCGATAAAGCGATTGTCCGCCGCCTCCACCCGTTCGCTGCCCATGAGCGAAGTGGCCGCGAGCAGATAGACCGCCCAGCGTATGGTCCAGCCGCGTCGGAACCAGAAGAGGCCGAAGACGGCAATCGGAATCGTCAGCCACCAGCCGAGATCGTGCCAGCGCGTCAGCCCTTCGGCCGTCTTCGCTGCAAAATTCGTCTGGATGCGCCTGATGATCCAGCTGACGTCGGCGTCATCGGATGTCACCGACGCCACCTCGGCCTTGGATGCGGACTGCAGCGCCTTGAGGCCGTCGACATCGAGCTTCGCCCTGACATGCGCGCCGGTGGCGTCGGTCAGGAACCCGCCGTCCGCCGTCTTGACCGGACCGCCTTCTGCCGTGCCGATGCCGAGCACCATCAGCGAGTTGCGCCCCTGATACCCACCGAAGGCCGGGAAGGCGGAACGCTCGACGCCGTCGGTCATGAACAGGATGGTGCCAGGCACCGTTTCGTTGGCGAGCGCTTTTTCGACCTCCTGCAAGGCCTTGGCTGTGTCCTTACCCTCAACGGGCATGATCTGCGGCGACAGCGCGGCGAGGTAGGATTTGACCAGCGCGGCATCGTCGCTGAGCGGCAGCACCATGTGGGCGGAGCCGGCATAGGCGAACAACGCGGTGCGCGAGCCTTTCCTCCTGTCGAGAATGTCCTGGACCTTCAATTTGGCGCGTTCGAGCCGCGTCGGCGAAACATCGGTCGCGTTCATCGTCGGGTTGAGGTCAATGGCGATTGCCAGAGGTGCGGTGTCCTCGACGAAGGGCGGCCGTTCACGCTGCCAGGTCGGGCCAGCGGCTGCGATCGCCGCAACCGCGATCAGTGCGGCGGTGACGTGCACCGGCTGGAAACGCCGTTTCCCGCCCTTGTCGATCAGCAGGTGATCGAGCAGGTGCGGTGCGATCATGTCCTGCCACTGCGAGCGGACATCGCCGCGCCGGGTAACGAGGTAGATCAGCAGCGGGACGGCGGCGAGCGCCAGCAGCCACAGCGGCCGCAGAAAGTGAAAATCCGCGATCATGGCGCTGCCTCCCGGCGCTGACGCCGGTCGCCGAGCGAGGATAGGAGCCACATGACGGCGTGATAGGCGAGCACCAGCAGGAGTGCCGCACCCAGCGGATAGTAGAACAGCTCGATGCGCGGCCGCCAGGAGAGCGTCTTCTGGTTTGCCGGCGTCAACTGGTCGAGCAATTGGTAGATGTTCTGCAGACCGGCCTGATCCTGGCCGAAGAAGTAGCGCCCCTTCGTCGCTTCGGCGATCTGCTGGAGTGCCGCCGTGTCGAGCTTCTGTTCTCCTTGAGCATTGGGATCGCCGATGCCGACCGTGTGGATCACCACCTTTCGCTCGGCGGCGATGCCGGCGGCCTTGTCGGGCGGCATCTTACTGGCGGTGTCGTTGCCGTCGGTCAAGAGGATCATCACCTTGTCCGGCGCGGTGCTGGCGTCGAACATTTTGATCGCCAGCCCGATCGCATCGCCGACGGCGGTGCGGGGACCGGCCATGCCCGGCAGGCTGTCGGCCAGCATCAGCTTGACGGTCTTGTGGTCGAGCGTGAACGGTACCAGCGGATAGGGCGCATCGCCGAAGGCGATCAGGCCCAGCCGGTCATTGGGCCGCCGGTCGATGAAGTCGGCGACCACCGCGTGCACCGCTTCGGCGCGGGTCTGCAGGTTGCCGGCGGGATCGCGAAAGTCGCGCGTGTCCATCGACTGTGACAGATCGATCGCCAACATCAGGTCGCGCTGCGGTTCGACCTTTTCGATCGGCGGCTCGACATATTGCGGCCGCGCCAGCGCCAGCACGATCAGCGTCCAGCAGATGGGTGCGATCACCTTCTGGCCGAGATTGGTTCTCGGAACGACGGAGCCTTCGGTCGGACCGAGATTGGCCGCCGCGGTGATGTCCTTGAAGAACGGCACCCTGACGGCGGCCGACTGCTCGCGGTATGGCGGAAGCAGCCACCAGACAAGGAAGGGCAACGGCAGAAGGATCAGTGCCCAGGCGTGGTCAAGCACGTACATGATGCGCCTCGATCCAGTGCCGCGCTGCCGCGATGTAGGCCTTTGCCTCAGCCTCCGGAACCGCGGCGAGCGCCTGGCTGCCACGATACTCGGCTTCCTCGAAAAAACGCGCAGAGGCGATCGGAAAGACGGGACCGCCGGAATGAGCGTCGAGATATTTGGTCCAGCCGGTGCCGTGCAGGCCGGCAATGGCTTCGCGTGGCCAGATCGAGAGCGCGGTCCGCTTCAAAAGGACAGGCAGGGCCGCGAGCGCCTCGCCACGCGATCCGGTGGCGGCCAATCCAGCTTCTATCTTCCTGAGGTCGGCGAGCGCCTCGCGGCGGTAGCTGTTGGCCTCCCAGCGCCGGTACCAGCGCCAGCAGGCAAAGGCCGCCATGAGAAGGATAATGCAGCCGAGCACCGCCCACGCCTTGGTCTGGGGCATCATCGAGACAGGCTGCGGCAAGGCGATATCCGCGAGCTGCCGAAGGGCGGCGTCGAGCATCGGATCTTTCGCAGGTGCCGCCGTCGCCATCATCGCCTCCGCTGCCGGCTGGCGAGTTGGCCGAGCATGGTGCGCAGCTGCGGCGCCACCTCTTCCGCCGCAGAGATCGGCAGCATGGGCAGGCCGAGCTCCTCCTGCCAGGCGCGCAGCGCTCGCCCGCGCTTGCGGGCAAAGCTGTCGATCGCCTCGCGCACATTGCCATGGCCGAACTGCACTTCGGCCTGAAGCAGCCCGCCGCTAAAGACGATATCGCCCTTGCGCGGCAGTTCGAGCAGGAAGGGATCGTAGATCAGAACGCAGATCACATCGTTGTGGGCCGAAAGCTTCAAAAGCATGTCGCGGGTTTCGAGGCTGTAGCCGTCGAAGTCGCTGACGACGATGATCAGGTGATCGTGCCGGGCGATGTTGGCGACGGTCGTCAGCACGACGTCGAGCTGCTCGGCTCCATGCGGCGCCTGCGAACCGGCCTGCAGTGCGGTATTGTGGCGAACGATGCTGTCGGCGAGCCGGATCACCGCTTCGCGGCTGCGGTATGGGCGCGTTTCGGTTACCTCCTCGTCGCCGAAGACGAAGCCGCCGACACGGTCGCCAAGGGCTAGCACGCGCCAGGCGGAGAGCGCTGCCACTTCCGCCGCGGCGACCGACTTCATCGCGCGGCGGCTGCCGAAGAACATGTTGATGCGCTGGTCGACGACAATGAGGGCCGGCCGGTCCTTTTCTTCGTCATAAACGCGGACGACCGGCTTGCCGGTGCGCGCCGTCACGCGCCAGTCGATGGCGCGGATGTCGTCGCCGGGCAGGTAGTTGCGTAGTTCCTCGAACGAAAGTCCGCGGCCGCGCATGCGTGATTCGTGACGGCCGGCAAGCAGGCGGCGCACCGGCGCCTTGCGCAGGAACGTCAGATCGCGGGCCATCGCTTCGAGACCGACAAGTGCGTCCACTGAGGTGTAGACGCCGGTGGCGTCGGCGGTGCGGGGCTTTATGATGCCGCGTGAGCGGGCGAGGGCCGGCAGGGATATGGCCATCGGCGAACCTCCATCCTCAGGCGACCGCGACGAGCTCGACGATGCGGTCGATCACCTGGTTGGCGGTGGTGCCGCCGGCATGCGCTTCGTAAGAGAGCACCAGGCGATGGCGAAAGACATCGTGCACGGTCGCCTGCACATCGTCGGGCGTGACGAAATCGCGGCCGTTCAGCCAGGCGTGCGCCCGCGAAACCTTATCGAGGCCGATGACGCCGCGCGGGCTCACGCCGACCTGAAGCCACTTGGCCAGATCCTTGTCGACCTTGTCGGGATAACGTGTCGCCATCACCAGCGCGACGATGTAGTTCTCGATCGCTTCGGAAACGGTGATCGCCGATATTTCCTTGCGTGCGGCAAAGACCGCGTCCTGGGCAAGCTTCTCCGTCGCATGATTGTTGGACTTGGCGTTGGTTTCCTCCGAGCGCACGAGCCGCATGATGTCTGCCTCTGAGGCTGCGTCCGGATAATCCACCTGGATGTGCATGAGGAAGCGATCCAGTTGCGCTTCGGGAAGCGGATAGGTGCCTTCCTGCTCGATCGGGTTCTGGGTCGCCATGACCAAAAAGAGATCGGGCAGCACATGGCTCTTGCCGCCGATCGTGACCTGGCGTTCCTCCATCGCCTCGAGCAGCGCCGATTGCACCTTGGCCGGCGCCCGGTTCACCTCGTCGGCGAGGATGAGATTGGCGAAGATCGGCCCTTCCTGGAACTGGAACGCGCCCTTGCCGCCCTCGGAAAAATAGATCTCGGACCCCGTGATGTCGGCGGGCAAGAGGTCGGGTGTGAACTGGATGCGCGAAAGCTCCGCATCGAGGTTTTTGGCCATGCTCTTGATCGCTCGGGTTTTCGCAAGTCCGGGCAGGCCCTCGACCAGCAGATGGCCGTTGCTGAGCAGCCCCAGCAGCAAGCGCTCGATCATGCCCTCCTGGCCGATGATCGCTTCGCCGATGCGCTTGCCGAGTTGTTGGATATCGTCGCGTGCACCCATGAAGTCCTGCTCCCTTGCCCCGCCGGCAACATCAGTCGTCATGAACTTTCGCGAGAGCTTATTGTTAAATCAGGCCAATTGGAAAGAACGTAACAGTAACGAAGGCCTGAGCGGCGATGGCGGATACCTCTTGTGGCACGCGGCCTGCGCCCCGAGGGCTTTGGGCGATTGCGTAACGGTTACGTACTTTGGGCAGCGGTCATTTGGCGCTAACGTGTGCAGACCGTCCGCGCGCGTGCTAGCCGACGGTGCCAAGGGAGATCAGAGCCACATGCAAATGTCCCCGAAAATGCCCCTTGTCGACGAAACGCCGGCGGCGATCAGCGCCCGCGAGCAAATCTGGATCGAGGGCGGGACCTTTCTCATGGGTTCGGACAAGCACTATCCGGAGGAAGCGCCGGCCCATCCGGTGAAAGTTGACGGCTTCTGGATCGACGTCACGCCCGTTACCAACCGGCAGTTCGCCGCCTTCGTCGAGGCGACCGGCTACGTGACCGAGGCGGAGAAGACGCCCGATCCGAAGGACTATCCGGGCGCGCTTCCGGAAATGATGCGGGCGGGTTCAGTGATCTTCGACCCGCCGAAGCGGGTGACCAGCAACAGTCCGTCGCAATGGTGGAACTTCAAGTTCGGCGCCGACTGGCGGCGGCCCTATGGGCGGCAGAGCAACATCCGCGGCAAACTCGACCATCCGGTGGTGCAGGTCTCCTACCTCGACGCCAAGGCCTATGCCGCCTGGGCGGGAAAGGACCTGCCGACGGAGGCCGAATGGGAGTTCGCCGCGAAAGGCGGGCTCGAAGGCGCGGAATTTGCCTGGGGGGACGAACTGGTGCCCGAGGGACGTTTCATGGCAAACACCTGGCACGGCATATTTCCGACGGAAAACCTGAAGCCCGACGGCTTCGAGCGGACCTCGCCGGTCGCGAGCTTTCCCGCCAATGGCTACGGCCTCTACGACATGATCGGCAATACCTGGGAATGGACCAGCGACTACTGGTCCACCCGCCACCCTGCGCCGGCGCAAAAGAGCTGCTGCATACCCGCCAATCCGCGGGGCGGGGACCGGGAAGCGAGTTTCGATCCGCGGCAGCCGACGATCCATATCGCCCGTCGCGTCGTGAAAGGCGGATCCCATCTCTGCGCGCCTAACTATTGCCGTCGGTATCGTCCGGCGGCGCGTCACGCGCACGAGGAAAACGCGGCGACGACCCATATTGGGTTCCGTTGCATTCGGCGGCCCTGATCCGGCCGGAGGACTTGAAAACCGTTCCGCCAGGAGGATGGATGATGACGGCAACAGCGATGCGTCTGGGGTTCGTGATGGACGAAAGGGCTTGCAAACCGCGGCGTCGCGCAAGGCTCGCTGGCCTGCTGCTCGCGTTCGTTGCGGCCTTCGCCTCACCTGTTGCCCTTGTGGCGGCCGATGCGCCGGCCGACATTCTGCCTTCGTGGAACGATGGCGAGGCGAAAACCGAGATCGTCGATTTCGTCACACGGGTCACCAGCGAGGGCAGCGCCGATTTCGTGTCGCCGGCAGAGCGGATCGCCGTCTTCGACAATGACGGCACGCTGTGGACCGAGCAGCCGAACTATTTCCAGGGCATGTTCGCCATCGACCGCGTCAAGGCGATGGCGCCCGAGCACCCCGAATGGAAGGACAAGGAGCCTTTCGCATCGCTGCTGAAGGGGGACATGGCAGGCGTTGCCGCCGCCGGCGAAAAAGGCATCGTCGAGTTGGTCATGGCGACCCATGCCGGCATGACGACGGACGCGTTCACGAAAACGGTCACGGATTGGTTTGCAACCGCCCGGCATCCGCGCTTCGATCGCCCCTATAACGAGGTCACCTTTCTGCCGATGCGCGAGTTGCTCGATTATCTCAGGGCAAACGGCTTCAAGACCTATATCGTCTCGGGCGGCGGCATCGAATTCATGCGGCCGATGACCGAACAGATGTATGGGATCCCACCCGAGCAGGTGGTCGGCAGCAGCATCACGACGAAGTACGAACTCGACGGCGACGCGCCGGTGCTGATGCGGGAGCCCAAGATCGACTTCATCGACGACGGTGCCGGCAAGCCGGTCGGGATCAACACCTTTATCGGTCGCCGCCCGATCTTCGCCGCCGGTAATTCCGATGGCGACTATGAGATGCTGCGTTGGGTAACGGCGGGCTCCGGCCCGCGTTTCGGCATGATCGTGCACCATACGGACGGGGAGCGCGAATGGGCCTATGATCGGCAATCCCCTGTCGGCAAGCTGGACAAGGCGATGACCGAGGCCGAGCAGCGAAACTGGCTTCTGGTCGATATGAAGAACGACTGGCGCAAGATCTACGCCTTCGAAAAATAGGTGGCTGCACGGCTGGCGCCGTGCGCCTCAGCGATCGATGTCGGGGCGAGGGCCGAGTGCCAAGTGCGACTTTAGCGCGGGGCCGTGGTCGACTATCGTCGCGCGGACGATGGTGCTCTTGCTCGTCTTTCCCGCCGCGGAACATCTCTCAACATCGATCGCGATATCGCGTGTGCCGCCTGTGCGGCTGCTGACGGCCGGAATCATGGGATTCCAGGCGAAGATTGCCAAGGCGCCGGCAATCCGCGCCAATGTTACTGTTACGTACTTCCGAAAATCGGCGTTCGTGCCACTTTTCGCTCAGGGGAGAGGTAAGCGAGGGCCGGATTGGCCACAAGCACCGACCGGCGAGCCGGCCCCCGCCCGCAACGGTGTCTGGTCGTCGCTGACACCTTGGGGAATGCAAAGGCATGAGCATCGATTGTCGTTCAAACGGATGGTAACCCATGCCCAGCGCAGCCTCTCAACGGGGACTACTGAAGCTTATGCTCAGGCTGCCGGCTCTGCGCGGCCAGTTGCAATTGCTCTGTGCCAAGAACCAGTCCCTGGCAAGCCTCTGCGAAGCCTATGAGGAAGCGAGCTCTATGCTTGACCGGCAAAGGCGTCTCGCCCCTCTGGATCATTCGATGATCTCGGAGTATGAATTGATCTGTCGCGAGATCGAAGAAGAGGTCATTTCCGTCTGTATCGCCGATACGGGGACGTGAGCGTAGTCCGTTGTGATTAACAAATAGCTCGCTTGAGCTTGTCAGAGCGACGAAAACCCCACAAGAATTCTATGGGAATGATCGAGCGTTCCTGTTCCAACTTAAAATGATTCAATTCTTCGATGAAAATATTTTGTGACGGTGCGATATTCTTCTTTCCGCCACGGAAGCTCTCGTCTAGAGTTCGCCTCGCGTTGCACTCTCTTTGGGGTTGTGGCAGTTGGGAGCGCATCATGGAAGCCAGCAGAAATGCGGGTCATACGAACTGCATTGCCGTTGCAGAATGCGAGGCGCGAGCCGCCCTTGAGCGCATTCTTGCCGACAGCCAGTTTCACGCGACCGAGCGTCATCGCAAGCTGTTGCGGTACCTGGTTGACGAGTTTTTCGCTGGCCGTTCGGGCCAGGTGAAAGCCTACACGATCGCCATTGACGTCTTCGGACGGCCCGCCTCCTTCGATCCTGCGACCGATCCGATCGTGCGTGTGGAAGCGTCGCGCCTGCGCGCGGCCCTGGCGCAGTATTACGAGGCGCTCGGCGAAAGAGCGGAGCTTCGCATCGAGCTGCCGAAAGGCAATTACGTTCCGCAATTCGTGATCAGCGGTGAGCCTTTGAGAGGGGTGCTCGAGAGCACGACGCCGGTTGCTGAGGCGGCAGCCGAGCAGCCCATCGAGCTCGCGATTGCGCCTGCCGTTCTTGCCCGCAAATGGCGCCCGCTTGCGGGCTTCGCGGCACTTGGAGCCGGCGTGGCGGTCATGGCCGGGGCCTTCTACGTGTCCGTTGCCGACCACCTTCCCTGGCAGCCGGTTTTCTCGGCCAAGCCGACGATCGTCGTTGACGTGCCGACGCGGCTCGGGGCTGACGACGAGGTGCAGAAGAAGGCGGGAGACTATCTGGTCCACGCACTCTCGCAGTTTTCCGCCGTCCGCACTCTTGCGCCGGTCTCGCCCGCGGGTGTCGACGTGGCGTCGATAACCGGGTGGGTTTCGTCCGCGCCGCCGGTCAAGCTGCAGGGCAGCAAGGAGTACAGGCTTTCCATCGCCTACAGCACCGACGAGCGCCGGCATGAGGTCTCCTGGCAGGTGATCGATGTGCAAAGCAACGAGGCGCTGAGGTCCGGCAGCTCTAAGGTGGCGCTCGATAGCGGCGATGCGCAGGAAATACAGGAAAAGCTGCTTTCTCGTCTGGCCCTTTCGCTTGCCGGCGAAGAGGGCGTCATTGTCAGTCTGGAGGCTGCGCGGCAACTGGTGACGCCGTCGATCGGCTTCGGCTGCGTGCTTCAGGCGGATGTGGCACTGGCGCGGATCGACCCTGAGGGACTGGTTTCGGCCCACGGCTGCCTTGAAAAATCCGTCGCCTACCAGGCCGCCGACGCCGATGTTTTGGCGAGCTTGGCGATGGTGTTGGTGGCAACCGGTGAAGCGAGCGCCGCGCCGACGGTGGCTGAGCGTGCGCTGAAGCTCGCCGACAAGGCCGTTGCGCTGGCACCGCAATCGAGCCAGAGCTACGTCGCCCAGATGCAAGCGCGCTTTGCAGCCGGCGACAGGGAAGCGGCGTTCATTTCCGGTCGGCGCGCGGCGGCACTCAATCCGCTCGACGACGCCATTCCGGCACGGCTAGGCCTGCTGCTTTTCGTCAGCGGCGCCTATTCGCAAGGGGTGAATCTGGCCCGTGTGGCGGATGCCGGCAGCGAGTATCTTCACCACGATGCCGCGCTGACCCTGGCGCTGGAAGACTACCGCAGCGGGCGCTACCGCGAAGCGCTGAGGCGCGCACGCGAGCTTGCCAATCCGGCGGACATGGCGGTCAATCTCCTGCGCGTGGCAGCGGCAGGCCAACTCGGCCTGACGCGGGAAGCGACCAGCGCCTTGGACGGATTGCGCCTGAACGAAACGCGCGCGTCGCAGCCGTACGATACGGAACTGGTCGCTCGCGGCTACGCGCCGGACCTGATCGCGTTGCTTGATGACGGTCTCGCCAAGGCCGGCTTCGCCCAGCAGTAACGCCGGGCCCGAGCCCCTTTTAGTTTTCGGCGGCGACCCGGATCACCAGCTTGCCGAAATTGCGGCCGTCCAGCAGACCGATGAAGGCTTCCGGCGCATTCTCGAGCCCGTCGACGATGTCTTCGCGGTAGCGGACTTCGCCGCTTTTGATCCAGCCGGCCATCTCCTGATAGAAGAGCGGCCTCTGATCGGCAAACTCGCGCTGGATGAAACCCCGGATGAGCAGGCTCCGGCTGAGCACTTCGCGCATGACGCCGGGCAACCGGTCGCTCCCGGCTTGCGCGCCTGCGGGCTGGTTGTAGTGCGCAATCAGGCCGCAGACGGGCACGCGAGCGAAGTCGTTCAACAGCGGGAACACCGCATCCCAGACATGACCGCCGACATTCTCGAAATAGACGTCGATGCCTTTGGGGCAGGCGGCGGCGAGCTGTTCGGCGAAATCAGGCGCGCGGTGATCGATCACCGCGTCGAAGCCGAGCGTGTCGCGAACGAAGGCGCATTTGTCCGCCCCGCCGGCAATCCCGACTGCGCGCGCACCCTTGATGCGGGCAATCTGCCCGACCGCCGAGCCGACGGCGCCGCTTGCAGCCGCCACGACGACCGTTTCGCCCGGCAGCGGTTTGCCGATCGTCAGCAGCCCCGCATAGGCGGTGAAACCGGGCATGCCGAGAATGCCGAGTGCCGTCGAAAGAGGTGCGGCCGCCGGATCGAGCTTGCGCAAGTCAGTACCACGCGACAGCGCATAGCTTTGCCAGCCGGAGTGGGAAAGAACGAAATCGCCGTCGCTGAAATCCGGGTGACGCGAGCGGAGGACGCGGGCGACCGTGCCGCCCTCCATGACAGCACCGATCTCCACCGGCTTGGCATAGGAGCGGCCGGCATTCATGCGGCCGCGCATATAGGGGTCGAGCGAAAGGTAGAGGATCTTCAGGAGAACCTCGCCTTCCGCCGGCTCCGGGATAGCCGTTTCGACGACGCGGAAATCGCTCGGCACCGGTTTTTCGGATGGCCGCGCGGCAAGCAGGACCTGGGTATTCTTGCTCATAGTCTTTTCCTCCTGTGCGTGTCCCGATGCCCCGCGACGGCTGACGCGCGACGAGAAGCTCTTTTCGCATGAAACGAAACAAAGGCCTACAGACGTGTTTTGAGCCGCAAACGGCTCCGCGGGCTCGCCCCTGTGGACGAGCCCGCGGAAAATGCGAAAGCGTCTTACGCTCAGGCGGCGTCGATCGCTTGTCTGAGATCGCCGATGATGTCGTCCGGATGTTCGATGCCGATCGAAAGCCTGACATAGCCGGGCGTCACCCCGGTCTTTAGCTGGTCGATCTCCGACAGCTGCGAGTGCGTCGTCGTGGCGGGATGAATGGCCAGTGAGCGGGCGTCGCCGATATTGGCGACATGGTAGAGCAGTTTCAGCCCGTCGATGAAACGCCGTCCCGCCTCGCGACCGTCCTTCAGCTCGAAGCCCACGAGCGCGCCATAGTGGCCGTTCAGCAGATATTTCCCGCCGCGCGCTTTTGCCTCGCCATCCTGGAACTTCGGGAAGATCACCCGCGCCACCTTCGGGTGGGTGCGGAGGAACTCGGCCACCTTGATGGCATTCTCGTTGTGCTGCCGGATCCGGAGCGGCAGCGTTTCCAGACCCTGGATGAACTGGAATGCGTTTAGCGGGCTGATCGCGGCGCCGAGGTCGCGCAACAGCACCGCGCGGGCGCGCAGGATATAGGGATGAAACGCGATCGCGGCCGCTTTTTCGAGCCAAGTCTTGCCCTGGTAGCTCGGGTCAGGCTCGTGCAGGTTCGGATGGCGCGCCTCATGCTCGTGCCAGGGAAACTGGCCGCTGTCGATGATCGCGCCGCCGATCGAGGTACCGTGCCCGCCGATGTATTTTGTCGTCGAATAGACGACTACCGCAGCGCCGTGGTCGAAGGGCCGGATCGTCAGCGGGGCCGCCGTGTTGTCGACGACCAGCGGAATGCCGAAGCGCTTGCCGATCTCGGCGACCTCGGCGATCGGAAAGACCTCGAGCTTCGGATTCGGCAGGGACTCGGCATAATAGGCACGTGTCCGGTCGTCCGTCGCCCGGGCAAACGCCTCGGGATCAGCCGCATCGACGAAACGAACCTCGATGCCGAAACTTTTCAGCGTGGCGGCAAACAGCGCCCAGGTGCCGCCATAAAGGCCGGCGGCGCTGACGACGTTGTCGCCGGAGCGCGCAAGGTTCAGGAGCGCGAAGGCTGATGCCGCCTGGCCGGAGCCAAGTGCCAGCGCGGCTGCTCCCCCTTCGATCTCCGCCAGCCGCTGCTCAAACGCGTCTTGCGTCGGGTTGGAAACGCGGGTGTAGAGATGCCCCGGCGCCTCCAGCGCAAAGAGCTTGTCGGCGCCGTCGGTGCCGGGCAGTTGATAGGAGGTCGTCTGGTAGATCGGCACGGCGACGGCGCCGCTTGCCGGATCGAAGCGATAGCTGCCGCCGTGGAGCGCCAGCGTTTCGGGATGCAACCGCCCGCCGGCTTCGCGCAGGCCGTTCGGCGTCTTGATCTCGACTGCCGGTTCTTCCGGCTTCTGATGGATCGTCATGCCATTTCTCCTTGGCTCTCAGGTTGATCGGCGCTGTCCGGTTGATCAGGCGGGCACAGCCGCCTTTGGCTGTTCCAGCAGGTCTGCGTGGTGCGCGGCGGCGACATCGGGGTGCGAGCGCAGCCGGGATTTCAGCACGTTGCGGCCGACCTCGTGGAAGAGCGGGTTCTGCGGATCCTGGGTGACGCCGCGGACCTCGGCTGCAAGCTGTGGCGGGAGATCGAGCACCGGGATGGTCGAGGCGAGATTGGCGCCGAGGAAGAAGGCGACCGAGAGCCGATCGCCGCCAGCTGGCGGCGTTACCACCCGGTGGATGTTGGCGAGCAGATAGCCGTTCGATGCCAGTTCCAGGAGTTCGCCGACATTGATGACGAAGGTGCCGCGCTTCGGCGGTGCGTCGATCCAGCCGCCCTTGCCGTCGTCGACCTGCAGTCCGCCGACCACGTCCTGCAACAGGATGGTGACGAAGCCGCCGTCCTTGTGGGCGCCGACGCCCTGATCGCTTTCGGTCTTGTCGCGGCCGGGATAGCGGATGATCTTCAGCAACTGGTTGGGGCCATCGCGATAGATCGGCCCGAAGACATCGGGCTTCTGCCCGAGCGCTTCGGAGAAAATCTCGATCAGCCGGATACCGAGCCCGGTGACGGCTTCGATATAGCCAAGGATCGCAGGCTTCAGTTCCGGCAAGGCGTCCGGAAACTGGTTCGGGCCGACAAGCCGCTTCCACGGCGCATCGCCGGACGCGATATTGAGGCTCTGGCGCTCGGGACCAAAGTCGACCTGTTCGCGCCAGTCCTGCGTGCCGCGCGTGTATTCGAGGCCGGCGCGATTGTAGCCGCGGAAGTGCGGCGACTTGCGCATCTCGATCGCCAGCTTGTCGTCCTCCGGCAGCGCGAAGAAGCGGCGCGAAAGCGAGAGAATGCCGTCGATTTCGTCCTGCGGGATCCCGTGGCCCTCGAGATAAAAGAAGCCCACCGAGCGGGCAACGCTGCGCAACTCGTCGAGCGCTGCGGCCCGCTCGGGGTGGCCCGCCGCAAAGCGCGAAAGGTCAAGGACGGGCAGGGTTGGATTTGTCTGGCTCAAGCTGGTCTCCCTTTGTCGTTCAGGCGGTGGGCCAGTCGATAAGGGCCCTGCGCCGGTTCGCACATGATGGGAGAAGCCTAACCGGAGGTGGCTCGCTCACTCAATATTGTCTATGGAAATTATGGACTAAATTTCAACGAAAGCGCGAAGCGGGCTTTCGAACGGAACTGGTTTGCGGGGAATATCCGTCCCGGCCGTCTGTTTTACGGATTCCCTGAGCTGTCTCATGCGGTGCGAGAGCAACGATCGTTCGGCGACGAAATCCGCTTGCGGCGAAACGCGGGGAGCGGCAGACGCTAGGCCTAACAACGACCAAAACCCCGCTTCGCCTTCGGCCAAACGGGGCTATCTTCGTGTCATCGCTCAATCGCAAAGCCACCGGTCCGCGCAGGCGGACCAATCGCGGGATGACCGCAATCCCAAAAGCGGCGTGGAACTCAGCAGCGGCCGAGGCTCGGGCGCGTCAGCAACTCGTTGGTCAGATGCGCTCTCTGGCTGCCGCAGTCCTCGGCCTCCTTGAGCAGCGATGCGAGCGCGAGTTCGAGACAGTATTGCACGCCTTCGACGTTGAGGGTCTTGGCGGAGTCGCGCGCATAGGTGACAAGACGAGCCAGTGCCAAGAGCTCCTTTTCCTTGTCTTCCGGTTCTACTGGCACAGCAAATGAAGATAGCATGATTTTCCCCAGCTTCCTTTGGATCCGCAGATCCAGCCCACCGTGGCCAATCATAGCGTGACTTCGCGGCATTGCGCGTGACATGAGCGTGACACACGTTGTATGTGAAAACCACATCCTTAAGATGAAGCGTCAGGTTGACCGAACAACCTCTTCCACATGCTGGTAGAATTGAATTTCCAGCCTTGCGTTGCAACCGTCCGTTGGGTTGGCGTGTGTCGCAGTGCGTCCAGTAAATGTCGCGCGTCGATGCCCTTCTGGTCGACATATTCGCTCGCGAGCAGCGCGGTGAGACGGGCGGGGTTCGTCCCCGCCGGCAGTGCAACGCGCGCGACGATGCCCGCCCAGTTGCGCTCCTTGTAGAACATGGCGGACGCCGTCGCGCCCATCAATGCGATGAGCGCTGGGGCAAGGGCTTGGGTCTGCGAGAGGCGCTTGAGCGTCGCATCGACGTTGACCAGCGGGAGTGTCAGCGGCAGATAGCCGAGTTCGGCCGGGCCGTGGATCAGCGCAACATCGGCGTCGTCCACGCGGGCTCCTTCGGCGTATTGCCGGTAGATCTCGCCAATGCCGACCATGCCGAAGGGCGCGCATTCCGCCGCGCGCAGCGCGCCCATGCTGGCCGCGCCGAAGACCTGCACGCCCAGCGACAGCGCATAAAGGATTTCCTTGTGCCAGACGGGCGCAGCATTTTCGAAGTTGCCGTCGATAAGCCCGATCGCGGTTGCACCGCCCTCAACTTCGCGCAGGACGTCGCCCTGAACGGCAGGCGGGAGGATTAGGACGCTCTTGTCCGCCGCGTTTCGTGCGTCCGGCAGCGTCGGGCCAACAAAGACAACGTTCATCCGGCCTCCAGAGCACGGGCGAGCGCGCGTTCTCCGAAGCGACGCTTGCGCAGGCCGTCGGGATTTTCGAGGGCCGGAACGATGACCTTGACCACCGAGAAAGGTGCAACGCCTTCCATCAGCGGAACGACGACAACCGTCCGGACGCCAGCCACTTCAAGCCGCCGCAGTACGTAATCGAGCTGCGCCTGAGGCCCGGCCGGGACATCGGGGGCCGCCACGCTTGTCCGGAGCGGCACGGCGGCAAACAGGCCTCGCGTTTCCTCGGGAAGGTCGCGGGTGAAGGTTTCCGGGAACACATCGTCGCGGGCGCCGCTGATATAGGTAAGCCGCGACTGGGCGGCCTCGGTCACGGCACGGATGGCGGCGCGCCGCGCCACGGGGTGGGCACCGTGGCCGATCGTGACGTCGTGATAACGCGGCTGCCTGGCCGAGAGAATGCCCGCTTCGGCGAGGGTTGCGGCATAGCAGGGGATGCCGATGTCGCTGGTCATGTCGAACAGGCGCAACTCCAGACCTGAAGAGGCGATCCGTTCCGTAAGGGCATCGAGGACAGGATCCTCCAAACTTCCCGGATCGATGCAGCCTCGGTGCTTGCCGTTCAGCGGCAGCATTCGCCACAGCGTTTCGGCGTCGCGCTCGATGCGCTCGAGCAAGCCGTGCAGGGTCGCCTCGGTCTCGGTGTTGCCCGAGGCCAGGCCATCGGAGGACTGCCAGTAACGACAATCGACGATCGTCCGGTCGAGGATTGTCGCTTCGCGCGGGACCCAGGTGGTTGCGCCGTCAAAGAGGTCGAAGCCACGGAGCCAGTCGATCGTTTCGTCGTTCTGAAGGTCCGCTTGCCCCGCCGAGATGAGCCCCGGCAGATGCAGCGTTCGATCGCCCGTTTCGGAAAGAGCCCGGCTGGTGGCCGTTCTTGTCGCGGCCGACGGCGCGCAGGCCACTGCCCGCTCGATCGCCTCCATGGCCGCCGAAACCTTGGCGTCAACGTCGGTGATGCCTTTTCCCTGGTTGATGACGATCGATCGGGCGTTGGGCGACACGGCGCTCCACACGGGAATGCCGAGCCGGTCGAGGCCGGTCAGCCGCGCGAGCCGGGTGACGCCGAGCGCCGGCAGGAATGCCTCGATCCGCCGGAACGTTTCTTCTGGCGGGCAGGCGCGATCGCTGTAGGAAAGCGGCTCGGCCGCCGGACGGCTGGAATGCTCGTCCGACGGCCGGCCAGTTTCAGCGGCTTGTGCCACGCGTGGACTAGCCGTCCATGAACCCGCCGGAAACGGAGCCGGACGAGGCCGCAACCACGGCGAGATTGACGCCCTTGTGCACCATTGCCCCGCTGTTGTTACGCAGGTCGTTGGCCGCAGCCAGCGGCCCCTGCGTCGGCGTTGCGATCTGCGAGACCGTGCCCGCATCCAGATCCGCAACCCAAAGCCGGTTGTCACCCGCCAAACCGATCACCACTACTTTTGCCATTTTCCCCTCCTGGCCGTTGCTGATGTGAGAAATTAGAAGCCCGCCTTGCGCAGGCCCTCGCAATAATGAACGCGCTGCCATTCTTCCCTAAAGGGAACGATGGTCATCCACTTGTCGAGATCAAAGTCCGGATGCACGTCGAAAGTCTTACGGACGAACTGGCGCGCTTTTTTCCGGTTGCCGAGCATGCCCCAACTTGCCGCCGACAGCCGGTCGGCAGGGGTCGGATCGCGCATGCGCTCGATATAGGCGATCGCCTGCTCATACTGGCCAAGCGAGTAGCTGGCGCCGGCCGCGGTCCAGAAATATTCGTCCGGCGCAATCGGGTTGAGATCGATTGCTGCCTGGATCTTGCGCAGGCCACCCTCGGGGCGCGAAGCTTGCACCAGCGTGTCGGCGTAGCTCGCAATCACGTTGGCGTGCTGAGGGCTCAGCGCCTCCGCCTTGTCATGGTATTCCATGCTCTCGTCGAACTGTCTCAAGTAGAGCTTGACGACGCCAAGCTCGCGATAGCCCGTTGCCAGCGTGTCGTCGGCCACCACCGCATCGCGCGCATGCCGTTCCGCAAGCGCCAGCAGCTCTGCGTCGCCGCGGGCTGTCAGCAGCCACTCGAAAAAATAGCTGCGGGCAAGCCCGCTCATCGCCGGCGCAAAGCCGGAGTTCTCATAGAGCGACTGGCGGAAACTCTTGCGCGCGCGCCGCAGCTCCGGAAGGTTGAGCTGCTTGAGATAGCGCTGTCCGAGCAGGAAGCTGCGGTAGGAGCCGACATTGGTCTCGTAGGTCTGGCGATGGGTCTCGTTACGCTCCACCTGGTTGGCGATCGCCAGTGCGATCTGGCGGGCAATTTCCCGCCGTGAGGCCATCAGCCCGTCGCCATCGAGATTGAAACGGTCGGCCCAGATCACTTCGTCATTGGCAAAGAAGATCAGTTGCGTGAAGAGCGTCAGCCGGCTGCCTTCGTCGGTCAGGCGCGTGTCGAGAATGTAGCTGATGGCGTGCTTCTGGTAGGTGCTGGCCTTGTCGGCCTGCAGGCTGATCTGTGCGGCCGTGTAGGGCGCGATCACCGAAACCGAGCGAAGCGCGCAAAGTCCGATCGTCACGTCCTCGATCAGGGCGCTTGCAAATTGTGTTGCCGGACTGTCGACCGCGCCATTGTTCGGCGGCAGAAGGACGACGCGCGGCGGGCGCGAGTCGGAAGCCGGCTCCGACGTCGGCGCGATTATCGTCGAGACCGATCGCAATTCCGGCCTGCTGATCGCGATCGCGCCGCCGCCATTCGAGACAGCCCGCGCCTCCAGATGGTTGCCCTCAAGCTGAAACGCCTGGGTCAGGATCTTGCGCACGTCCTCGTCGAGCGGGTTGCGCTCGAGCAGCCGGGTCGCTGCCGCCTTGACCAGCTTGCGATGGTTGTTCGTCGCCTCCGCTGCCGCAAGAAGCAGGCTTTCGCGCAGCAGCGCCATATGCTCGCCACGCTGCCGCTCGATCCAGCCATGCAGCGCCTGCCCCTGGGACTTCAAGTCCTTGAGGAAGTCTTCCTGGAAGGTTTCGACCGCCCACTGGAGACGGGAAAGTGGATCGCCCGCCTCACGCCCGATGGTATCGAGGTCGCTCTTGAGCCGGCTGGCGTCGAGGCGCACGGCTGACGGCGAGAAACTCAGGAAGTGACAGCCGAGTTCTTCCTGGCGCGCGCTGATGCGGGAGACCGTCTTGCGCAGATTGACGAAGGCCTGGCTCGGGACGATCTCGTCCCAAAGGAGCTTGGCGACATCGTTTCTTGACTGCTCGCTGTGGCCGCCGACGATCAGATGACACAGGATCAGCAGACCCTTTTCGGGAAACGCTACCTCACGCCCGCCGTTATCGACGAGCCGCAAGCGCCCGAGGGTCTGCAGTCTGAATGTCATCCGGTCATTCCTGTCGGGCGCGGGTGCTTAGCCGTGCAGGTCCTGAGCGTGGCTCGTGCTTGAGCGGGCGGTTTCGGTCTCCGGCGTCTGGGCAACGGCGGCGACCAGCGAGATGATCTTCTTGCGCAGCACCGGGTCCGTGATCTTCAGGAAAGCGCGGTTGAGCGCGATCCCTTCCTTCGACGAAACGAAGGACGAGATTTCGCTCGGCTCGCGCGTTGTGTCGCCGTTGCGTGCGCCGGCAGGGTCTTCACCCTCCTGGAAGAAGAAGCTCGGGTGCACGCCGAGGATATCGGCGATCGCCTGCAGACGGCTCGCGCCGATGCGGTTGGTGCCTTTTTCGTACTTCTGTACCTGCTGGAATGTGATCCCGAGACCGTCGGCCAGCTTCTCCTGGCTCAGTCCGGCCATCAACCGACGCATCCTGACGCGGGAACCGACAAAGACATCGATCTGGCTGGGGGCTTTCGTGTTCACTTGTATTTCCTCCGCACGTAGGAGTGGTCAAATCATACATATGAGTTTGCTTGAATAAATGACTCTATGCAATCACTACGGGCTAAAACACAAAGATTTGCGACGCTTTAATGATTTTACCCGGGGAGACGGGATAGCGACCGTCGCGATCGGGACAGAAGCGGCAACCTGAAGGACCGGGGAGGGGTGGTGAAACGGCATGCGCCCCTGCGGTGCTCCGAATCGTTCCGGTATCCGGCGTTTGCTGCGGCACGCTCCGCTCCGTTGCGTCTAACTTCTCGGCGACCCGTTACGGTCGCCGTTACTGTTACGTACTTGCGCTTTGGTGATGGGCAAAGATGTCTATGGCTCAATCAGTTCCGGTGCCAGCTTCGGCTTCACTCGTTGCGGGCGCGGGTCGGCCGCCCGGGATCTCGGAGAACCGTAATGCGCAGACTGACACTCGCCTTCACCCTCCTCGCGATTGCCGCGGTTCCGGCGCAGGCCGGGCCGGCAACGACGAGCGCCTCAGTCAATTTCCGGGAAGCACCGGGAACCGGCTTCAACAGTCTGGGGACGATCGCCGAGGGAACCGAGGTCGATGTCAAGGAATGCGACGATGCGGGCACCTGGTGCGCGGTAAGCTTCAATGGCCAGAACGGCTTCGTGAGCGGCAAGTACCTGAACGATGCCGATCCCAAGGGGCTCGGTTGGCCGCGCGCCTACAAGACCGATAGTGGCGCGACCATCACGCTCTATCAGCCGCAGATCAACGCCTGGAAGGATTTCACCGAACTCGATGCGCTGATCGCCGCCGAATACAAGCAGTCCGACGACGCCAAGCCGATCTTCGGCGTGGTTGGCGTTACCGGCAAGACCGATGCCGACAGCGCCTCCGGCCAGGTCGTCGTTTCCGATATCAAGATGACCGAGATCAACTTCTCCGTCCTCGACCGGAAGGAACTGGCGGATCTGACGCTCGAGGTCGGCAAGCTGATGCCGGTCGGGACGATCACCATTTCGGAGGACAAGCTGACGGCGAGCCTCGCCGACTACCAGCGGCTCGGCAATGTCGAGGGGTTGAAGGCCGACGCGCCGCCGATCTTTATCAGCAAGAAGCCGGCGATCCTGGTGCAGACCGACGGCAAGGCCGTGTTTGCCCCGGTCAAGGGCGTCGAGGGGCTCTCCTTCACGGTCAACACCAATTGGGATCTGTTCAAGGTCGAGGCTGACGCCACCTATTACCTGCGCAACGACAAGTCATGGCTGCAATCGAAGGATCTCGCCTCGGGATGGCAGTCCGCCTCGTCGCTTCCCGACATACTCAGCAAACTGCCGGACGACGACAACTGGAAGGATGCCAAGGCGGCGATCCCGCCGCAGGCGGACAAGGTGATCGTGCCCGACGTCATCTATTCGGATAAGCCGTCGGAACTGCTCGCCTTCGACGGTGAGCCGAAACTCGAACAGGTGCCGGGCACCGGTCTCAAGGTTGCGACCAACACCGAGAGCGACGCCTTTTACCGTGACGCTGACTCAAGCTGGTACATCCTCGTATCCGGTCGCTGGTTCGCGAGCACCGCGCTCGACGGCCCCTGGACCTTCGCGACGCCCAAGCTGCCGCAGGACTTCCAGAACGTTCCGCAGGATGCCGCCTATTACACGGTGCGCGCGTCCGTTCCCGGTACCTCCGAAAACGCAGAGGCGCGGCTGAAGGCGAGCATTCCCGAAAAGGCGCGTGTCTCGCTCGATGGCTCCGTCACGGTGGACGTCGCCTATAGCGGGGACCCGAAGTTCGAAACGATCGACGGGACGTCCCTGACCTACGCGGTCAACACCAACGAGACCGTCATCAAGGTCGGCGACAAGTATTTCGTGCTGAAGGACGGGGTCTGGTTCGTCGGCGATGCACCGACCGGGCCGTTCGCTGTGGCAAAGGCGGTGCCGGACGAGATCTATACCATCCCGCCGTCGTCGCCGATCTACAATGCCACCTATGTGCGCATCTACGATACCGAGCCCGACGCGGTCTGGTTCGGCTATACGATGGGTTACCTTGGTGCCTATCTCGCCTGGGACACCTTCGTCTACGGCACCGGCTGGTACTATGACGACTATTGGGATTACGGCTGGGCCGGTGGCGGTTACTGGCCCTATTATCCACGCCCGGTAACCTATGGGGTCGGCGCCTTCTATAATCCGGCCATCGGTACGTTCGGCCGCTATGGATATGCCTACGGGCCCTATCGCGGCATTGCTGCCGGTGCGGCCTACAATCCGCGCACGGGCACCTATGTTCGCGGCGTGGCCGGCTACGGACCGAACGGAGACCGCGGCTTCGTCGCCGCCTACAATCCGCGCACCGGCAACGCGGCGATGGCCCGCGGCGGACATAACGTCTACGGAAGCTGGGGCACCGCGGCCGTCAAGCACGGGTCCGATTTTGCCCGCATCAGCGGCGGCTCGACCGCCAATGGCGCCGGCGTCAATTGGCGCACGTCGGACGGGAACCATGGCTTTGTCGCCGGCGGCAAGGGCGGCGACGTCTATGCCGGCCGTGACGGAAACGTGTATCGTCGTGACGACGGACAATGGCAAAAGCATACGCCCGACGGTTGGCAGCCAGTCCAGAAGCCTTTGATCCAGGATAGGACCAAGGCGGGCGAGCAATTCTCCGCCAATCATCCGGATGCAGCGGAGAACCTCAACCAGCGGATTGACACGCGCCAGCAAGCCGGTCAAGGCGCGGACCGCGCTCGTGCCCCCGATCATCTGGCGATCGACAATATCGGACGTCAACTTGGCAACCAGCGCTCCTTCGAACGACAGTCTTTCGATCAGCGGCCGTTGAATTTCCCGAGCAGTGGCGGAGGCGGCTTTGACCGACCCGGTGGCTTTCGTGGCGGCGGCTTTGATGGCGGTGGTTTCCACGGTGGCGGCGGCTTCCACGGCGGTGGTGGCTTTGGTGGTGGCGGTGGATTTAGCGGAGGTGGCTTCCATGGAGGCGGTGGGTTCCATGGCGGTGGTGGATTCCGTCGCCGTTGACCGCGACGCTCTTGACGTTGGCGCAACAGCCCGTTGGTATGTTAGCCTTTGTAATGATTGAGAGTCGTGCCGGTCGGGGGACGGGCATGTTCGTCGGGGGTGCTGAGAATGGGCTGTGTCGGGTCGTCGGGTCGCTTGCTTATGGGGCCGGTCTTCGGTCTCGTGGCTTTTCTTTCCGTTGTTTTTGGGCTGGTTGCGCCAGGCCTGGCGCAGGAAGCCGCGCCTGCGGCTCCGCCTGCAAAGGTCCAGCAGCTGATCCAGCTTCTCGATGACCCGGAAGTGAAGCAGTGGCTGTCGACGAAGCAAGCCCCGCCAACCACTGCGGCCGAAGCTCCGGCCGGAACGCCCGCAACCGGTGTCGTGGCGCGTTGGACCGCCGAAATCAGGCGTCATCTCACCGGCATCGGCAACGCCGTGCCGCGTGTCCTTCCGGAAATGCAGGCGGCGCGCGAACGCCTTTCCGGCGACATGGAGAGCCATGGCGCCGCTCCCATTCTGAAGGGATTTTTCCTGATCCTGGCGATCGGCTACGGCGCCGAATATCTCCTGCGCTGGTTGCTCGGACGCAGCCTGAAGGGGGCGGTGCTGACGGGGCCGGCCCGCACCATGCTCACACGGGTTCTGCCGCTTATCGTTTTTGCGGCTGCCAGCATGTCGGTGCTGGCGATCGCCGACTGGCCGACGCGGCTGGAAACGACGATCGCGCCGCTGCTCGGCGCCTGGATCGGAGCACGCCTTTTGATGATCATCGCCTCGGCGGTCCTGACGGGGGGACCGGTCAACGAGGGGAATGCGGACGGGCGAGGCGGTTACCTCTCGCTCACGCCCGATGAGGCCAGCTTCTGGCACCGGCATGCCCTGTGGCTGATCGGTGGCGGGGCGCTCGTCTGGGGTGTCGGCGACGCGATGAGCGCGTTGTCGATTTCCGCGGACGTGCGCAATCTCATCACCGCGCTTCTTGGGCTCGTGGTCCTCGCGCTCGGGATCCTCACCGTCGTGCGGCGTCCGGTGGGGGCCGTCGTCGGTTCGCGCCGTATCGTCGGCAACGTGTTCCTGGTTGCCTTCCTGATCGTGCTTTGGCTGCTTTGGGTCGCCGGCATGGACGTGCTGTTCTGGATCGGCCTTTACGTGATCGGCTTGCCGCCGCTGCTGCGTTTCACGAGCGCCTTTACCAAGACGATGCTGGATAGCTCGGCAGAGGACGATCCGCGCGTGGTGCGCAACATCTTCATCGAGCGCGGGGCACGGCTGCTGGTCATCGCGCTTGCCGCCGGCTGGCTGGCGCTCGTCTTCAAGGTCAGCGCCACGTCGATGATGCAGGACGACGCCTTCAATCGGGTGTTCCGCGGCGTCCTGGCGGGTATCGTCATCCTGCTGGCTGCAGATCTGGTCTGGCAGCTCGTCAAGGGTTTCATCAACCTGCGCGTCAAGCAGGCCAATCACGCGACCGAAGACCCGGCCGAGCGCGCCCGCAACACCCGCCTGATGACGTTGCTGCCGATCCTGCGTAACTTTCTGGCAGCCTTCATCGCGATCGTGGCCGTGCTGATGGTGCTCTCCGGCCTTGGGGTGGAAATCGGCCCGCTGATTGCCGGCGCCGGTGTCTTCGGCGTGGCGATTGGCTTCGGCTCGCAGACGCTGGTCAAGGACGTCATCAGCGGCATCTTCTACATGATGGACGATGCCTTCCGCATCGGCGAATACATCCAGAGCGGCAGCTACAAGGGCACGGTCGAATCCTTCAGCATTCGCTCGGTCAAGCTCCGGCATCATCGCGGTCCCGTGTTCACGGTGCCTTTCGGCTCGCTCGGCGCGGTGCAGAACATGAGCCGCGACTGGGTGATCGACAAGTTCCTGATCAACGTTTCCTTCGATGCCGACGTCGCCAAGGTGAAGAAACTGGTGAAGGGCATCGGCGCCAAGCTGCTCGAAGATCCGGATATCGGGCCGCTGATCCTGGAAACGGTCAAGATGAAGGGTGTCGAGAACTTTGGCGACTACGGCATGACCTTGAGTTTCGCCATGAAGACGAAGCCGGGGGCACAGACCCAGGTCCGGCGCCGGGCGCAGGTGATGATCAAGGAATCCTTCAAGGAAAACGGCATCAACTTCGCCTCGCCGACCGTGCAGGTGGCGGGCGACGAGCAGCAGCAATCCGTCGCCGCGGCCGCCGCGACCCGCGACGCCATCGCCAAGAAGAATGCGGCCGCCGCGCTTGGCGAAGGCGGTCCGCCGCAGGAATAGCATTTCGGCAACAGGGTTCTCGGGCTGGGGGCTGACATGAAACGCGTTCTCTTGGGGCTGCTGCTTCTCGTGTTCTTCACGGGAAGCGGCGCCTTGGCACAGTCGAATGAGCAATTCCTTCGCTCGATGTTCGTCCCCCACAAGGACGACTTCGACGGAATGGAAAAGCGGCGCGTGATCCGCATCATCGTGCCTTTCAGCAAGACCATCTATTTCCTCGATCGCGGCCAGCAATTGGGCACGGCCGTCGACTTCGGAACGGCGCTCGAAAACGAACTCAACAAGGGGAAGAAGAAGCAGATCGACAAGATCCGCGTCGGGTTCCTGCCGATGCCGCGGGCGCGTCTGCTGTCGGCGCTCGAAGAAGGGCTTGGCGATATCGTCATGGCCAATCTGACGATCACCGAGACGCGGCTTGCAAAGGTCGATTTCACCGCGCCGCTGTTCGACGAAGCCAAGGAGGTGCTGGTCACCGGCCCTTCGGCGCCGGCGATCACAAGCGTCGACGATTTGAGCGGGCAGGAACTGCATGTGCGCCGATCGAGCAGTTATTACGAGCACCTGGCGGCGCTCAGCGCCGGCTTCGAAAAGGCCGGTCGCGCGCCGATCACGCTGAAGGACATGGATGAGAACCTCGAGGACGAAGACGTCCTGGAGATGATCAATGCCGGCCTGCTGCCCTGGACGGTCGTCGACAAATACAAGGCGGACATCTGGGTGAAGGTGTTCACCGACCTCAAGGTGCGCGACGACATCGTCGTTTCCGACCACGGGGAGATCGCCTGGGCGATCCGCAAGGACAGCCCCAAGCTTAAAGGTGTGCTCGACGACTTCGTCAAGACCCACAAGGTCGGGACGACCTTCGGCAACATCCTGAGGAGCACCTATTACAAGGGCGACAAGATGCTGAAGCGCGCCTATGCGCCAGCCGATGTCGAACGTTTCAAGCAACTCGTGGAAATCTTCCGCACGCACGGGAAGACCTATTCCTTCGACCACCTGATGCTGATGGCGCAGGGCTACCAGGAATCGCAGCTCGATCAGTCCCGCCGCAGCCACAGGGGCGCGGTCGGCATCATGCAGTTGCTGCCATCGACCGCTGCGGACAAGGCCGTCAACATTCGCGGCATCGATAAGGACGAGAACCTCAACGTCGAAGCGGGCTCGAAATATCTGCGCTACCTTGTCGATACCTACATCGACGACCCGGCCGTCACGCCGAAAAACCAGATGCTGTTTGCCTTCGCGGCCTACAATGCCGGACCGGGAAACCTGCGCAAGTTCAGGGCCAAGGCCAAGGATATGGGGCTCGACCCGAACCTCTGGTTCGGCAATGTCGAGAATGCGGCGGCGGCGATCGTCGGGCGCGAGACGGTGCAATACGTCAGCAATATCTACAAATACTATGTCGCTTATAGCCTGCTCTCGGAGCATGATACGGAAACCACGGTCGAGAAGGCCGGCAGCACAGGGGTGGCTGCAACGCCTTAGCGAACGCGGCGGCGCGATCTGGCCGCGCTGGAAGAAGAGAAACGAAACAAGGAGTGGCAGGCACGGAGCGGTCCACGGACGGCGATGGGGCTGCCAGGTGATCATGGTGAAAAACATCCGCAGCCTTGGCGGGCTGTTTGGCCTGCTTGCTCTGTCCGCGGTGACGCTTGCGGGCTGCACGACGCCGGACCTGGAGCCGATCCCCGGCAGCATCACCTATGGCGGGCAGCCGCGCACGAAGCTGACGAAGGCGCCCGTCGGCAGCATCGTCCCGCACCGCTTCACGAGCGGCAACAGCTTCGTTCAGGAAACCTATGTCATCGAGCCGGACCGTTCGCTGAAACTGATCCGCCGGGACTACTACGATTTGCCGATCGACCGATGAACCGCTGGCGGTCGGGCCTGGTATGCCCTTGGCTGCAGATGGCGGCGCGGACGCATGCTTTCCTCTCCCGCGATCCCACCGGAAAGCGGCAAGCTCCCGGCGCGGTCGGTTGACAGGCCGCCGCGGAGAAACGATAGCTCGCTGCGGATGAAGATCGCCTTTTACGCACCGCTGAAATCCCCTGACCATCCCGTGCCTTCGGGTGATCGCTTGATGGCGCGCATGCTGGTTGCAGCACTCCGTGCGGGAGGGCACGAGGTCGCGGTCGTCTCGGACCTGCGCAGCTTCATGGCGACCGCGTCGGACGTAGATTTTCGTGAACTGGAGCAAGCGGCGGCAGGCGAGATCAGTCGCCTCCGGCAGGGCTGGATGCGCGACGGCGCCCCCGATCTGTGGTTCTGCTACCATCCCTACTACAAGGCGCCGGACCTGCTCGGTCCTTCGCTTGCCGCCGAATTCACCATCCCCTACGTGACGGCAGAGGCCTCCTACTCGGCGCGGCGAAACGAGGGCGTGCGCGCGATCGCCCAACGCCACGTGCTCCAGGCCATCGAGCAGGCGGCAGTCAACATCTGCCTGACGCGCCGGGACCGGGATGGCCTGCTGGAGGCCGCGCCCGACTGCCGCCACGCGATGCTTGCACCCTTTATCGATGCGGCCCCTTTCGTGCCGGGCGGCGGAAGTACGGATGACCTCTGCCGCATGGTCGCTGTCGCCATGATGCGCAGCGGCGACAAGCTGGACAGCTACCGCATGCTGGCGCAATCGCTGACACACATCGCCGATAGCCGCTGGACCCTGACGATCGTTGGCGACGGACCGTGCCGCGACGAGGTGCAACACGCCCTCTCGGCCTTGCCGTCCGACCGGCTGGACTGGCTCGGCGAAAGGAGCGCTGCCGATCTGCCGGCTATTCTTGCCGGCAGCGACCTCTACGTTTGGCCGGGCTGCGGCGAGGCCTATGGGCTTGCCTATCTCGAAGCTCAGGCGGCGGGCCTGCCAGTCGTTGCGCAGAATACCGCCGGCGTGCCGGAAGTGGTCAGGGACGGCGAGACAGGGATCCTTACGCCCGACGGCGATGCCACCGCCTTTGCGGCGGCGATGCGCGCGCTGATAGAGGATCCGGTCCTTCGGCGGAGATTGGGTACAGCCGCCGGACGGTTCGTTCACGACGAACGTTCCTTCCCTGCCGCGGCGCGGCGGCTGCGCACGATATTTGACGAGCATCTGGAGGCGACGGCATGAGACAACCCCATTGGCAGCAGCTTGCCGTCGCGCTCGACCGCGTGGCCGCGTCCGGGCGGCAGGTTGATTTCTGGCTGCGGGACGACGACGCCGCCGAGCCCACGGCAGCACTCGACCGCCTGTTGTCGCTGGTTGACAAGCACCTGATTCCGGTGGTCATCGCCGTGCCGCCCGCGCTGACGGGCGAGGCGCTTGCGCGCCGCCTCGATGGACATGCCGGCGTCAGCGTCGCGGTGCACGGCTGGGCGCACCGCAACCATGCTCCGCCCGAGGAAAAGAAACAGGAACTCGGCGCGCACCGGCCACGCTCAACGGTTCTCGATGAACTCACGGAGGGTTACGCGCGTCTCCAGGCGCTGTTTCCGCGCAGTTTCGTGCCGATGCTGGTGCCGCCGTGGAACCGGATCGACGGCGCGCTTCTGGATGACCTGCCCGGGATCGGTTTTGCGGCGCTGTCGGTCTTCGGTCCGGAAAAGCCCTCGCTCCTCAAGCTCGTCAACACCCATGCCGATGTGATGGATTGGCAGGGAACACGCGGCTGCCGCGAGCACGCGGCGATTGTAGCTGACATCATCGCCAGGCTAAGGCAGGTCTGCGGTGACGATGAAAAGAGGCGGGATCAGGCCGGGCGAACCATCGGAGTGCTCACCCATCACCTGGTTCACGACGCCGGCGTTTGGTCCTTCATGGAGGAGCTCTTCACGCTTACGGCCGCGCATCCGGCCTGTCGCTGGCGGACCGGAGCCGATCTCGTAGCTTAATGGTCCTTTCGCTGGCGGAAGCGTAGTTTGGATTCGCCACCTGCCGCGACAAACAGTAGGGACGCTTGCCGCCGTGTCAGGGAGGTGCGGCCGTCGGATGCGACGGCCCATGTTTCGCTAGAACACCACCTCAGCCGCTACCGGGTACGACAGTGTCGTCATCGTTGTCCGGCAGCAACCCTGAGCCGGGGGTCTTGGTCTTGTCGGTCAGTCGATCCTTTGCGTGAGGACCTGCGGTTGGAAGATGCTGCCCACCCGAGGGATCCTTGCCGGTTTCCTCGATCGCCTGCTGGGCCTTCTTGTCCTTGCTCATGCGGTACTCCTTCTTTGGAAAGAAGGAATCCACGAGGCGTGAAATAGTTCCGGCCCGAATTTCGGGTAAAGGACATCCCGACGCGATTTCAGATGCTCAATCGAGCTCGACGATCTGTCCGTCGCGGGCGGCAAAGGCGCCGGGGAATGTCGCCTGGACATCGCGTTCCATGGCGGCCAACGCCTCATCGGTGCGCGACGGATCGTGGTGGAACATGGCGAGCTGCTTGACGCCGGCGGCCATCGCCAGTCGTGCGCCATGCATGCCGGTCGAGTGTCCGTAACCCTGAAAATGCTCCATCTCGCTTTCGAGATAGGTGCAGTCGTAGACGAACAGGTCGGCCCCGGCGATCAGTTCGAGCACGCCGGGATCGAGGACGCCCGGCTCGTGCTCGGTATCGTAGACGAGAGCGACGGCGCGGCCGTTCCATTCGATCCGATAGCCGACGCAGCCACCGGGATGGTTGAGGCTCGTCGTGCGGATGGTGACGCCAGCACGCGGGGTCAGCACGTCACCGGGTTTGAAGTCCATGCCGTCGAGGCTCGCTTGACAGATGTCGGGATCGACCGGGAACCACGGCGGGCGCATGAAATCGCGGATCATCTCCCGCGTGGTCATGGTGCCGTGCAGATGGCCAGACCAGAAGCGCACCGAATTGCGACATTTGTAGATGGGTTTGAAATAGGGAAGACCGATAATGTGGTCGTAGTGGCTGTGAGTGAAGAACAGATCGAACTCTTCGACGCCTTCGGCGATCAGCGCATAGCCAGCCTCGCGCAGGCCAGAGCCGGCATCGAACAGCAATACGTCCTTGCCGCATCGAATTTCGATGCAGGATGTATTTCCCCCATAGGCGACGTATTGTTGGCCGGAGACCGGCAAACTTCCTCTTACGCCCCAGAACCGCACTCGAAAGTTGTCGTCACGCATTCAGTTTCGGCTTCACTACGCACGCTTGGACCATTTTGATCCTTGTGTGACTGTTAAACAAGCACAGATGGCCACACCCCTGCAATGCCATGGGTTATTATTTGGAAACTAACCATCGCGTCGCCAAGTCCCCCTCCGGCCAAATCCGCTCCTCGCCTATCTTCTAGGCTGCAGAAACGGACTGAGGTGTCTCCTTGGTAACAGCCAATGAAACTTTTTGTTGCGCTCCCGCGTGAATTATCTGACGAACGTTAAGGGCGAGCGAAGATCGAGGCGCTGATGGCTGAGGCAATGGAAGGCCGATTTTACGATAGCGTGCCGTTGTTCGACGCCTTCAAAGGCGTCGCGGACGAAGCGAATTACCGGCCGTTGCCGGACGGCTGGCTGCTGGCCGTGGCCGATATCGTCAACTCGACCGGTGCGATTGCCGACGGCCGCTACAAGACGGTCAACATGGCCGGCGCCAGCGTCATATCCGCCCTGATGAACGTGCTCGAAGAAAAGACGATGCCCTTCGTATTCGGGGGGGATGGCGCCCTGGCGGCGCTGCCGGCATCAATGGCCGACAGGGCCCGCGACGCGCTGGCCGCGGTGAAGACCTGGGTGGCGGAGGAACTTGACCTTGAGTTGCGGACCGCGCTCGTTCCGGTCAGTGACATCCGCCAGCACGGGCTCGACATGCGCGTCGCCCGCTTCAAGGCCAGCGACGAGGTTTCCTACGCGATGTTTGCAGGCGGCGGCGCAAGCTGGGCCGAGGCGGCGATGAAGGCCGGGCGCTATCACGTCGCGGCGGCGCCTGCCGGCAGCCGGCCGGACCTGACCGGCCTTTCCTGTCGCTGGAACCCGATCGAGTCCCGCCACGGCACGATTGCCTCGATCATCGCGGTGCCGGGCGCGAAGGGCAACGGACCGGAATTCCAGGCGCTGATCGCCGACATCGTCGCGCTTGCCGACGAGGAAGGTCGCGGCGGTCACCCCGTTCCCGAGCTTGGTCCGACCGCGCGGTTCTCCTTCCAGGGGATCGACACCGAGACGCGCGCGGCCGCTCCGCGAGGGCGACGTTTCCTGAAGCGTTGCGTTATCACCGTGCAGACGCTGGCACTTTTCGTCTGCCTTCGGATGGGCTGGAACCTTGGGCCCTTCGATACGCACCGATACCGCCGCGACCTTGCCGACAACACCGACTTCCGTAAATTCGACGACGGCCTGAAAATGACGATCGATATCAGTGCCCCGTGCCTCGAACGGATCGAGGCGCGGCTGCAGCGGGCAGAGGCAGAGGGCGTCGGACACTATGGCCTGCACCGGCAGGATTCGGCGCTGATGACCTGCATCGTGCCGACGCCGATGACCCGCGACCACATACACTTCGTCGACGGCGCCTCTGGAGGCTATGCGGTGGCGGCGAGCAATCTCAAGGCCGCGCTGGCGCGCAACAAGGCCACTCAACCCTTTGCGGGTGGCGCCGGCTAGCTGTTGTGGCCACAGGGATGCGCACGACCGTTGCGCTATGCCTTGATAATGTGGCTGCCCGTCAGGCCGTTTCGATGGAAGACGTTGCGGGTATCGACGACGAGCGGCGCCCACTTGGCGAGGGCTGCGTAGTCCACCTGGTCGTGGTCGGTGGCGATCAGCACGGCGTCGAACGCCGCCACCGTGGGCTCGTCGAGCGTCACTGAACGCCGGCCCTTCAGAGCGGCATATTCGCGCGTCGGCGGGATCTCGGTAACGTAGGGGTCGTGATAGGCGGTGTGGCCGCCGCGCTCCTCGATCAGTTCGATCAGGCGCAACGATGGGCTCTCGCGAATATCGGGAACGTTCTTCTTGTAGGCGAGGCCGATGACGAGAACGGTGGAGCGGCTGAGCGCCTTGCCGGCGTGCCGGTCCAGCGCCTCGGCCAGTCGGCTGACGACGTGGCGCGGCATGGCCGAGTTGATCTCGCCGGCAAGCTCGATGAAACGCGTCGGCAGTTCGTATTCGCGCGACTTCCAGGTGAGGTAAAAAGGGTCGATCGGAATACAGTGGCCGCCGAGGCCGGGGCCGGGATAGAACGGCATATAGCCGAACGGCTTGGTTTTGGCGGCCTCGATCACTTCCCAGACGTCGATGCCCATCGCCTCGTAGACAATCTTCAATTCGTTGACGAGCGCGATGTTGACCGAGCGGAAGATGTTTTCGGTGAGTTTCACGGCTTCCGCCGTGGCGTTGGACGAGACCGGAACGACCGTCTTGACCACGGAAGCGTAGAACGCCTCCATCAGCTTTGCCGCCTCGGGGCCGTCGCCGGCGACGACCTTCGGAATGCTCACGGTCTCATAGACCGGGTTGCCCGGGTCTTCGCGCTCGGGTGAAAAGCCGACGAAAAATTCGGCGCCGGACTTGAACCCGGTTTCCTCGAGGATGCTGCGCACGATGCCATCGGTCGTACCGGGGTAGGTGGTCGATTCCAGGACGATGAGCTGCGCGGGACGCAGGGTTGCGGCGATCGCGCGCGACGTCTTTTCGACAAAGGAAAGGTCCGGGTCGCGATATTTGGTCAGGGGCGTCGGCACGCAGATGATGATGACGTCGCAGCCGGACAGTTCGAGGAAATCCGTCGTGGAACGGAAACGGCCAGCACCGCTCTCCCGGGCAAGGACAGCGTCCGAGACCGCCCCGATATAGGACTTGCCCGCATCGAGCGCGACGATCTTGCCAGGATCGATGTCGAAACCGATGACGGAATAGCCCGCGCGCGCTGCCGCAATCGCCAATGGCAGGCCGACATAGCCGAGCCCGATGACGCCGACCTTGGCGCTCCGGGCGGAGATGGACGACAGCAGGCTTTCGAAATGAGGTGAGGTCAAGTTTCGGTTCCGGATCTCGTGGACAGACAGGCGCGGCGCGCGAACGTGTCGTGGTTTGTTGGAGAGAAACAAGCCCCAAGTCAAGCGAGGCCCGGCACCAGCGCCGCTGGCAGGCCGTTGAGCCGGCTATCAAATCTTCATGCTGCAACAGGTCGGAAAAATCTTCGTTCGCCTCTGGAAATTGGCGGCGCGCGTGAATATCTGCAACATATAAGTGCCGCATTCCGGGTGCCTGCACGTCATCGACGCCGGAATCGGTTGGAGCATTTTCTTAACGGGCACGGCTCATCATCATCCACCGCGAACATGAACCGGCAAATTGCCGGGGCGTTCGCCGTCTCCGGATGCTGACGCGGGACGGTCTGTCATGCGAGGACGCGAAATGGGCCCGACGAACGACAACGTATCCGAAATCCTCATCGACAAGGTCGCCGACTGGCTGATGCGCACATCGCTGAGCGACGCGCCGCTGGAGACGATTGTCAAAGGCTTCTGCGAGCGGCTGGCGGCCGCCGGCCTGCCGCTGATGCGCGTCCATCTTTCCTTCTCGATGCTGCACCCGCTTTACGATGCTCTGGGTTTCACCTGGGTGCGCGGCAAGGGCGTGGAGGTCAGCGGCCTTCGGCACGAGGAACTGGCGCTTAATCCCGAACGGTTCCTGCAGAGCCCCTACTATTACCTGCTCAACAACAATCTCGAGCATGTCCGCCGGCGCATCTACCAGGATACCCCGTCCGAATTTCCGATCTTCGACGATCTGAAGGAGCAGGGTGCGACGGACTATCTCGCCTTCATGCAGTCTCTCGGCGCCGATTCCGGCCACGGCATGGTCGGATCCTGGACGACCGATCGGCACGGCGGCTTCACTGACGATGTCATTGGCGCGCTTTTGAAGCTGCAATACCATCTGGCAGTCGCCGCGAAGATGGCGGTGCTCGGCAAGCTCGCCGACAACATGCTGACCACCTATCTCGGCTCCAGCGCTGGCCGGCGTGTGATGAGCGGCCAGGTTCGCCGCGGCGACGGCGAGACCGTGCGCGCCGTCCTCGTCATGGGCGACATGCGCCGCTCGACGATGCTGGCGGAAAAGGAAGGGCGTCAGTCCTATATCGAGACCCTAAACACCTATTTCGATGCGATCGCAGCCCCCTTCAATCGCAACGGTGGCCATATTCTGAGCTTCGTCGGTGACGGCTTCATCGCCGTCTATCCCTGTGGGCGCCACAAGGAGCCCTCGGAATTTGCCGCCCGCGAGGCCTTTGCCGCCGTGCGCGCGGCAACCGCACGCATGGACATGCTGAACGGCGAGCGGCGCAAGCAGGCACGCGATCCGATCGGCTACGGCATCGGTCTGCATGTGGGCAACGTGATGTTCGGCAATGTGGGCCTGCGCGACCGGCTGACGTTCTCGGCCTTCGGCTCGGCCGTCAACGAAGTCCAGAGGTTGCAGAACCTGACCAAGAAATACGCCCACAGCGTCGTCGCGAGCGAAGCCTTCGTCAATTATTGCGGCGGCGACTGGACGGCCCTCGGCCAGGAAAAGCTCCGCGGCGTGCGGCAGAAATTCACGATCCTCTACCCCAACGACGCTGCCTTGCTCGCAAGGGCCGATGAACGCTTCGACGACGTGTTGCAGGATGGACTTTCCGAGGCGGAGCATGTCATGTTGCTTCATCGCAATACGCGTCCGCTCCAGCCGCCGCGCGGCCTCATCGACAAGATGCTTCAATAGGGGGAAGAATGTTTCGCACCGTCCTTTTCGTCGCTTCCATCGTCATGGCCGGGAGCGCGATGGCGCAGCCATGGGAAACCAAGCTTTCCGACGGTTTCGAGGGACGGGATTTTGCGCCTGAGGGCGGGCTCTACTATCGCGAGAACTTCGAGCAGACCGCCGGCACGGTGGAGTTTCAGAACGAGGTCAAGCATAACGGCAACGGCGCGCTCAAGCTGAGCGTCGTTCCGACCTGTCCCGATTCGCTCGACGGTTGCAGCGAGCGGGCCGAGATCTGGGAAAAGACGGCGCTGCGCGTGCCATACGACCAGGGCGTCTGGTATGGTTTCGCGGTCAAGTTTGCCGACCCGATCCCGAACGAAGACCATCGTTACCTGATCGCCCAGTGGAAACGCGAGATCGATCCGGGTGCCGAGGGTGATTTCAGCCCGTTCCTTGCCTTGAGGCTCGAGGCCGGCAAACTCTTCGCCACTGTGGAAACGAACTATATCGCGCCGCTCTGGGCCGGTCCTGAGGGGAAGCCGGCGAGCTGCAAACCGGGCGAGATCCCCGTATGGGGGCGGCCGGGCGTCAACCAGATGCGCATGCTGGTCGCCGCAGACAGCAACTGGGAGCTGATCGACGGCAGTCTCTTCAATGCATGCACCGATGCGATCAAGGTGACGAACCACGGCAATCCGTTGCCCGACCCGAAGTCCGGCTGGATCGATTTCGCGATCTACACGCTGCCGGGAGCCAATGGCACGGGTCGCATCGAACTCTTCGCCAACGACAAGCCAATCATCACGGTGACGGGTCATATCGGTCACGACGACAAGGGGCTCGGCAAGAACCAGTACTTCAAGTTCGGCCCCTACCGGGCGGCCGATAAAACCGACTGGACGCTGTTTTACGACGACTTCCGACGCTCGGCCAATTGCGCCGACGTGTTGAAGGGCGGTGCCTGCCCTTCGTTCTAACCATCTGAAGATGCAGGTGGGTAGAGCCTCGTCTGCAACCGGGTGTGCTGGACAGCCCTTGGAAGCTGCGCTAGTCTTTTTTTAGAGGCGGCGGATAAAAAGCAATGAGGGAAGCGTGCTGCTATGACATCTGGGGCGGACCTGCTTCGAGTTGAAGGTCTGCGGATCACATTCTCGGTGCTCGGCGGCGAAGTACAAGCCGTCAATAACGCGAATTTCAGAATTTTGCCCGGCAAGGTGACGGCGCTCGTCGGCGAGTCCGGATCGGGGAAATCCGCAATCAGCCAGGCAGTGATGGGCATCTTGCCCAACGTCGCCAAGGTTGGTGGCAAAATTTTGTTCAACGACCCGACGACGGCGGCAAAGCCGATCGACCTGCTCTCGCTGGAGCGGGAAGGGGAGGAGATCCGCAGCCTGCGCGGCACGCGCATCAGCAAGATCTTCCAGGAGCCGATGACATCGCTGTCGCCGCTCCACACGATCGGAAACCAGATTTCCGAAGTGCTGAAGATCCACACCGACGCGGAAAAGGCGGAACGTCGGGCGCGAACGGAAGAGCTGCTCGGCTATGTGGGCTTTGCCAATCCGAAGCGCGCCTACGACATGTATCCGTTCGAGCTTTCCGGCGGCATGCGGCAACGCGCGATGATTGCCATGGCATTGATCTGCCGGCCGGCGCTGTTGATCGCCGACGAGCCGACGACGGCGCTCGACGTGACGGTTCAGGCCCAGATCCTGAAACTCCTGCGCGAGCTTCAGGTCAAGCTCAACATGGCCATGCTGCTGATCACCCATGACCTTGGCGTCGTCGCCAACATGGCCGACGAGGTTGTGGTGATCTATCACGGCCAGATCGTCGAGGCGGGTCCGGTCGAGGCGATCTTCCGCAACCCGCAGCATCCCTATCTCAAGGGCCTGATGGCCGCGGTTCCGCATTTCGACATGAAGCCCGGTGAGCGGCTGAAGGCACTGCGCGAAGTGCCGGTCAAGGCCGGAACGCTGCTCGGGACTTCGGCCGCCGACCGGCGCACCGGTCCCGACGTGCTTTTGTCCGTCCGCAATGTCTCGAAGACCTATGGAACGCGCAAATCGTCCTGGTTCGGTGGTGGCGAAGATACGCTGCATCGCGCCGTCGACGATGTCAGTTTCGATATCCGCCGTGGCGAGTGCCTCGGCCTCGTCGGGGAAAGCGGCTGCGGCAAGACCACTGTCAGCAAGATCCTGATGCGGGCCGTCACGCCCGACCAGGGCTCGGTGATCTTCGACAATGGCGAGGGGCCGGTCGATGTGCTGAAAGTGCAGGGCGACGACCTGAAGGCCATGCGGTCCAAGATCCAGATGGTCTTCCAGGATCCGGTCTCCTCGCTCTCGCCGCGCATGACGGTCAAGAACATCCTCAGCGAGCCGCTTGAGATCCACGGGCGCGGAACGGGCAAATCGCGCGAAGAAACGGTGCGTTCGCTGCTGCAGGCCGTCGGTCTCGACCAGCGCTTCATCAACCGGTACCCGCATTCCTTCTCGGGCGGTCAACGCCAGCGCATCGGGATCGCGCGCGCACTGGCGCTGGTGCCGGAGCTGCTGATCTGCGACGAGCCGGTTTCCGCGCTCGACGTCTCGGTCCAGGCGCAGATCCTCAACCTGCTGAAGGACCTGCAGAAGGAACTGGGACTGACCTGCCTTTTCATCTCGCACAATCTGGCTGTTGTCGACTATATGGCCGACCGCATCGCCGTGATGTGCGCCGGGCGTATCGTCGAGCTGGCACCGCGCGAGGTGCTGATGCGCAATCCGGTTCATCCTTATACCAAGTCGCTGCTGGCGGCGGTTCCTTATCCGGATCTCGACCGGCCGCTGGATTTCGAACTGCTGAAGGACAGCGAAGGTTCGGACATGCGGCGCTGGGGGCCGCAGTTCCGGGACGATGATGCCGGCGACGCGCTGATCCCCGCGGATCTCGGTGGTGACCACATTGTGCTGGCACGCCGATCCGTGGATGCAAGGGAGTTGCGGCCATGATCACCCGCCGAACTGTACTGGCATTGCTTGCGACCGTGGCTCTGCCGACGCGGCTCTTTGCAGCTGCAGGCGAGCCCGCATTCTGGGAAAAGCAGATTGCCGACGGCAAGCTGCCGCCGCTGGCCGAGCGCCTGCCGAAGACGCCGCGTGTCATCAACGTCGCGGCCATGGGGCGCCAGCCCGGCAAGTACGGCGGCGAGGTGCGGATGCTGATCGGCAGCGCCAAGGACATCCGCCTGATGACCATCTACGGCTATGCCCGTCTGGTCGGCTTCGACGAAGCGCTGAAGATCGAAGCGGACGTTCTCGAAAGCTTCGAAACGGTCGAGGACCGCATCTTCACCTTCCACATCCGTGAAGGCCACAAGTGGTCCGACGGCACGCCGCTGACGTCGGAGGATTTCCGCTATTGCTGGGACGACGTTCTCAACAACGAGAAGCTGAGTCCGGCCGGGCTGCCGACGGCGCTGGTCATGGATGGCGAGGCCGCCAAGTTCGAGATCATCGACGAACGCACGGTGCGCTATTCCTGGTCGACACCCAATCCTGACTTCCTGCAGAAGCTCGCCGCCCCCCAGCCGATGGTGGTGGTGATGCCGTCGGCCTACCTGAAACAGTTCCATGAGAAGTATCAGGAAGAAGACAAGCTCAAGGCGCTGATGAAGGAGGAGCGGGTGAAGAAATGGAGCCAGCTGCACATGCGCATGGCCCGTTCCTACCGCCCGGAAAACCCGGACCTGCCGACGCTGGACCCCTGGCGCAACACGACGCCGCTTCCGGCCGAACAATTCGTCTTCGAGCGCAATCCCTACTATCATCGCGTCGACGAGAACGGCCTGCAGCTACCTTATATCGACAAGTTCGTGCTTAGCGTCAGCTCCTCGGCGCTGATCCCGGCCAAGACCGGCACCGGCGAGAGCGACTTGCAGGCGACCAGTATCGACTTCGTCGACTACACCTTCCTCAAGGATTCCGAGAAGCGCTATCCGGTGAAAGTGCTTCTGTGGAAGAAGACGCAGGGCTCGCGCCTGGCGCTGCTTCCCAATCTCAACTGCTCGGATGAGGTCTGGCGGGCGCTGCTGCAGGATGTGCGCGTTCGCCGCGCGCTGTCGCTTGCGATCGACCGTACCGAAATCAACAAGGCGGTGTTCTACGGCCTGACGAAGGAAAGCGCCGATACGATTCTGCCGGACAGCCCGCTCTTCCGGCCCGAGTTTGCCAGCGCCTGGGTCGCCCACGATCCGGAACAGGCCAATGCGCTGCTCGACGAGGCAGGCCTTACGAACAAGGGCAGCGACGGCATCCGCATTCTCTCCGACGGCCGCGCAGCGCAGATCGTCGTGGAAACGGCCGGGGAAAGCACACTCGAGACGGACGTGCTGCAGCTCATCACCGACTACTGGCAGAAGGTCGGGATATCGCTCTTCATCCGGACCTCGCAACGCGACACGTTCCGCAGCCGCGCCGTCGGTGGCGAGATCATCATGTCGATGTGGTTCGGCATAGACAACGGCGTGCCGACGGCCAGCATGAACCCCGGCCAGCTTGCGCCGACCGCGGACGACCAGCTGCAATGGCCGGTCTGGGGGCTGAATTATCTTTCCCACGGTGAAATGGGCCAGGCCCCGGACCTTCCGGCAGCCGTCGAATTGACGGAACTGCTGCAGCGCTGGCGGCATTCGGCCGAGGATGCCGAGCGGACGGAGATTTGGAGCCGGATGCTCTCGATCTACACCGACCAGGTGTTCTCGATCGGCATCGTCAACGCCTCGCTCCAGCCGATCCTCGTGGCAAAGAAGCTGAGGAACGTGCCCGACACTGCGCTCTACGGCTTCGACCCCACGTGCTATTTCGGTGTCTACAAACCCGACACCTTCTGGATCGAACAGGAAGGCTGACATGCTGCGATATATTCTCTGGCGTATCGCGGCGATGGTTCCGACCCTCCTCATCATTTCCGCTCTTGTCTTCACCATCATCGAGCTGCCGCCGGGTGATTACTTCGAAAGCTATGTTGCCGAGATCAAGGCGCAGGGCGAAGGCGTCGACATGGAGCAGATCGAGGCGCTCCGGAAGGAGTACGGCTTCGATCAGCCGCCGGTGCTGCGCTACGTCTACTGGCTCGGAGGCATGCTGCAGGGCGATTTCGGCTATTCCTTCGAATACGAGCTTCCCGTGAGCGCCGTCGTCGGCGACCGCCTGTGGCTGACGATCCTCGTTTCCTTCGTCACCATCATCTTCACCTGGCTGATCGCTTTCCCGATCGGCATCTACTCGGCGACCCATCAGTACAGCTGGGGCGACTATGGCCTGTCGCTGATGGGCCTGATCGGCATCGCCATCCCCAACTTCATGCTGGCGCTGATCCTGATGTACTTCGCCAACATCTGGTTCGGGATTTCCATCGGCCACCTGATGGACCAGAAATATCTCGCTGAACCCATGAGTTGGGAAAAGGCGAAATCGATCCTCGAACACATCTGGATTCCGGTCATCATCGTTGGGGCGGCGGGAACCGCCGGCATGATCCGGCGCCTACGCGCCAACCTGCTCGACGAGTTGCAGAAGCAATATGTGGTGACGGCACGCGCCAAGGGGCTTTCGCCGATGCGCACGCTGGTGAAATATCCGCTGCGCATGGCGCTGAACTTCTTCATCTCGGATATCGGTTCGATCCTGCCGGCGATCATCTCCGGCGCGGAAATCACCGCGATCGTGCTTTCGCTCGAGACCACCGGCCCGATGTTGATCAAGGCGTTGCAGAGCCAGGACATGTATCTTGCCGGGTCGTTCCTGATGTTCCTGGCCTTCCTGACGGTGATCGGCGTGTTGATCTCCGACATCGCGCTCGCCATTCTTGATCCTCGAATTCGGCTGCAAGGCAGGAGCACCAAGTGACGTCATTTCTTCCGGCGCCCGGCGAGCCCATGCCGCACTACGTATCGACGGCTCCGTTCGATCCCTATTCCGTCGAGGCGATGACGGACGAGCAGGTGCGCGTCAACCAGGCTTCGCAGCTGCGGCTGATGTGGTGGAAATTCCGCCGTCACAAGCTCGCGCTTGCGTCCGGCGTCTTTCTCGTCGCGCTCTACCTGATGATCGTCGTCTGCGAGTTTCTGGCGCCCTATAACCTGCACACCCGCAACATGGACTATATCTATGCACCGCCGCAGGCGGTGCATCTCTTCCATGAGGGCAAGTTCGTCGGTCCCTTCGTCTACGGCCGCACGATGACGCTGGACATGGATACGCTGAAGCGCAACTACGCCGACGATACTAAGGATGTGCAGCCGCTTCGCTTCTTCTGCCGCGGCGACGGCTATCGCTTCTGGGGGCTGTTCGAAAGCAACGTGCATTTCGTCTGCCCGGCAACGGGCGGCGAGGCCTTCTTCCTCGGAACGGACCGCCTCGGGCGCGACGTGCTGTCGCGCATCATCTATGGCGCGCGGATTTCGCTGACGATCGGCCTTCTCGGCATTACCGTCAGCTTCGTGCTCGGTATCGTCATCGGCGGCCTTGCCGGCTACCACGGCGGCGTCTTCGACCTCATCGTCCAGCGTGTCATCGAGGTGCTGCAATCGATCCCGAGCATCCCGCTCTGGCTGTCGCTGGCGGCGATCATGCCGGCGACCTGGAGCCCGATCTTCATCTATCTGGCGATCACGATCATCCTCGGCCTGCTCGATTGGACCGGGCTTGCGCGCGCTGTCCGCTCGAAGCTGCTGGCCTTGCGCGAAGAAGACTATGTGCTTGCGGCCCAGCTCATGGGTGCAAGGAGCAGCCGCATCATCGGCCGGCACCTCGTGCCCGGTTTCATGTCGCATCTGATCGCCACCGCGACCATCTCTATTCCCGGCATGATCCTCGGGGAAACGGCGCTCAGCTTCCTTGGCCTCGGTCTCAGGCCGCCGATCACCAGCTGGGGCATTCTGCTGACGGAGGCGAAAAGCGTCAGCGTCATTGCCTTCTATCCCTGGCTCCTATTTCCCACAATTCCGGTCATTCTTGTGATTTTGGCGTTCAACTTCTTGGGAGATGGGTTGCGTGACGCGGCGGATCCCTACAAATGAAGCCCGGTTTGACGCAGCCATACGGCCCGCGTGAAACGGTTCATCGTACCCTGAGTGAAAGGTTTCTTGCATGATGCGGCGTTTTGAAGATGCCCGGATCCTCATGTATAGCCATGACACGTTCGGGCTCGGACACCTCAGGCGCTGCCGCACGATCGCGCATTCGCTGGTGGAAGACTATCGCGGCTTGAACATCCTGATCATTTCCGGGGCGACGATTGCCGGCGCGTTCGACTATCGCGCGCGCGTGGATTTCGTGAAGATCCCTAGCGTGATCAAGCTGCATAATGGCGACTACACCTCGCTCGACCGCCATATCGAACTCGATGAAACGCTGAAGATGCGCCAGGCGATCATTCGCCATACGGCAGAGACCTTCAAGCCGGACATCTTCATCGTCGACAAGGAGCCGATGGGCCTGCGCGGCGAGGTCGAGGAAACGCTGACCTATCTGAAAGCGCACGGCACGACGCTCGTCCTCGGCCTGCGTGAGGTCATGGATGCGCCGCACCTGCTCGAGGCAGAGTGGAAGCGGCGCGATACCATGCGCAAGATCGAGCAGTACTACGACACGATCTGGGTCTACGGCCCGCCTGATTTCTACGACCCCCTGACCGAACTCGACGTGCCGCCCGCGGTGCGCGAGCGCATGAACTTCGTCGGGTTTCTGCAGCGCAGCGTCCCGCGCGAGGAATTGCCGGGTCATAAGCCTCAGGGCGACTACATCCTCGTCACCACCGGCGGCGGCGGAGATGGGGCGGACCTGATCCACGACGTCATCCATGCCTATCAGCAGGATCCGGAGCTCACGCACAAGGCGCTGATCGTGCTAGGACCCTACATGCCGGTCAAGAAGCGGGAAAAGCTGATCCGCAAGGGCAGCAAGATCCCCTATATCAAGATCATCGAGTTCGACAATCGCATGGAAGAGCTCATTGCCGGCGCCAAGGGCGTCGTCGCCATGGGCGGCTACAACACCTATTGCGAAATCCTCTCCTTCGACAAGCCGGCGCTGATCGTGCCGCGCATCCAGCCGCGCGAGGAGCAACTGATCCGCGCGCGCCGGGCTGCCGAGCTGGGGCTGATCGAGATGCTCCTGCCGGACGAGGCGGAGGATCCGTTGCGGCTGGCGGCGGCGCTGAGGGCGCTGCCTTATCGTGAGCCACCGTCGAAAAGCAGCGCCAACGGCCTGCGGCTGGAAGGCCTCGTGCACATCTCCGAGATCGTCGGCAGATGGCTCGATCGGCCGTCGAGCGACCACCTGAACATCGTGAAGAAATCGAGCTGAAGCATTGCCGACAGACCGCAAGATTGCAGTCGTGCTGAAGGGCTACCCGCGTCTTTCGGAAACATTCATCGCCCAGGAACTGCTTGGCCTCGAGCGCGCCGGGATAGAACTCGTCCTGATCTCGCTTCGGCGTCCAACGGACGGCAAGCGCCACCCGGTGCATGACGAAATCCGCGCCGACGTCCACTATCTGCCGGAATATCTGCATGAGGAGCCGCTAAGGGTTCTGCGCGGGCTCGTGCGCTGTCTGCCGAAACCCGGATTCTGGCGCGTCCTGGGTCTGTTCCTCAAGGACCTGCCGCGCGATTTCAGCCGCAACCGCTTTCGCCGGCTCGGCCAGGCGCTGGTGCTCGCCTCCGAATGGCCTGGACAGCCGCGCTGGCTGCACGCGCACTTCATCCATACCCCTGCTTCGGTGACGGCCTATGCCAGCGTGATCGCTGGCACGCCCTGGACCTGTTCGGCGCATGCAAAGGACATCTGGACCTCGCCCGACTGGGAACTGTCCGAAAAGCTCGGCCTTGCGCGCTGGACGGTAACCTGCACACGCATGGGGTACGAGCATCTCCGCAGCCTTGCCAGCGACAAATCGAGAGTACATCTGAGCTATCATGGCCTCGACCTCGACCGCTTCCCGCATTTCGACGGCACGCATTCCAATCGCACCGGTTCCGATCCGGCCGATCCCGTCCGCATCGTCAGCGTCGGCCGTGCCGTTGGAAAAAAGGGCTACGACGTGTTGCTGAAGGCGCTGGCCAAGCTGCCGGCAGAGCTTCATTGGCGGTTCGAGCATATCGGCGCCGGCGAACTGACCGGCCAATTGAAGACGCTCGCCACGGAGCTCGGCGTCTCCGACCGTATTGTCTGGAAGGGCGCGCTCGACCAGACCGATGTGCTTGCGCACTATCGGGCAAGCGACATCTTTGCGCTTGCCTGCCGGATCACCGCGGACGGCGATCGGGACGGGTTGCCGAACGTGCTTGTCGAAGCATCGAGCCAGCGGCTGGCCTGCGTCTCGACGGCGATATCCGGCGTTCCGGAACTCCTCGAGGACGGCGAAAACGGCCGTGTCGTTCCGTCGGAGGATCCGCAGGCACTTGCGGCCGCGCTTGAGGAACTGATCCGCAATCCGGCACTTCGCCACAGGTTCGGCGATGCGGCCGAGCGGAAGGTTCGCGGCCAGTTCGACCACCACACCAGCATCGAACAACTCGCCGGCCTGTTCGCCAGCGAATGGAGAGCCGCCTGATGTCCGCACGTCGCGTCTTCTTCTACGTACAGCACCTGCTCGGCATCGGTCACCTGGCGCGGGCAAGCCGGATCGCGAGCGCCTTGGCGGCCAAAGGCTATGACGTGACCGTCGTGACGGGCGGCAGCCCGGTGCCGGGGTTCCCGGCAAACGATGTGAAACACGTGGCCCTGCCGCCGGTGCTGGCTGGCGACAAGGGGTTTAGCGGACTTGCCGACGGCGAGGGAAATCCGGTCAGCGAGGCTTTCAAGCAAGAGCGCCGGGAGCTGCTGATCGAGGCATTTCTTGCCTGCAAGCCTGACATCGTCATCTTCGAAGCCTTCCCCTTTGGCCGCCGCCAGATGCGTTTCGAGTTGATGCCGCTGCTGGAGGTGATCGAGAAGCAGGATCCGCGGCCCCTCGTTGCCGCATCGCTGCGCGATATCCTGCAGGAGCGGACGAAGCCCGGGCGCGCCGAAGAAACCCTCGACGTTGTCAGGGCGCATTTCGACCTCGTGCTCGTGCATGGCGATCCCGCCTTTGCGCGGCTCGAGGAGACCTATCCGTATACGGCGGAGATCGAAGACAAGATCGTCTATACCGGTCTTGTCGCCGGCCATGCCCCTGAACCTCCGGCTGAAAGGTTCGACGTCCTTGTTTCGGCTGGCGGTGGCGCGGTCGGCAAGGAGCTGATCGGCGCGGCACTACAGGCGGCCGGGCTGCTTGCGGGCGACCTGAAATGGTGCCTGATCACCGGGCCGAACCTGCCGCAGGACGACTATGATGGCTTTGCCGCCGCAGCGCCCGAAAACGTGCATCTGTTCCGCTTCCGCAAGGATTTCGCGAGCCTTCTGTCGGGTGCGCGGCTCTCGGTTTCCCAGGCTGGTTACAACACCGTCTGCGATATCTTCCGTGCCGGCTGTGCGTCGCTGCTCATTCCCTTCGTCGCCGGCGGCGAAACCGAGCAGTCGACGCGCGCGGAAAGGCTCGAAAAGCTCGGCCTTGCCGGCGTTCTGCCAGAAGCGGACGTGACACCGGAGAGGCTGGCCCGCGACGTCGAGACGATGCTGGCGCGGCCAAGGCCGGAGATCCCACCGCTCGACCTGAACGGCGCCGCTAGAACGGCGGAGATACTGGCGCTTCAGGCCGTTCGCTAGCGGTAGTCGGTGGTGCCCATCGGTCTCCGCCGAAGGCCGCCCTCGAGCGGAACCACCGCAATAGAAAAGTCGCTCGGCAAACCAATGGTCGGACGACCATTCGTCTATCTGCCAGTATGTACGGAGCCTAGATATTTTCCTCGCGTTCTGCGTGTCCCGGCTGGCTGTCTCCGGAATGGCATGTTAGTGAAATCAATAATACCGATTCTGAATATACGCAGTGCATTTCCACCGAACGATAACCTGGGTTCCTGTGTGCACTAAACTCAAGGTCTTGCCAGGACTGGGTCATACTCTTGGCGAAGAGTTTCCCGTACGGCTTTCCTGCCTTGTCTACCTCTCCAACATCCGCCGGCCTCTCGCGCACGGCATCGCCTGTGCGCTGCAGCGGCGCCGGCTGGCGAGCGTGGAGGCAGCGGGGCACCCGCGGTGAACGGCGGCCGCAGAGCAATGCCAGGGGATTTCGGCGCGTCGAGCGCGTAAGGCAGGAGGGGCAGTTGAGAAATCTGATCGCGCTGTTGATCTCAGTGACCTTGGCATTGGGGGCCGGGGAGGTAATGCTGCGCATGTTCACGCCGTTTCCGATCGGAACGCAGTCGCACCGAAGCATCGACGAAAAGTATGGCTATCGTCTCGATCCTACCCTTTCCGGCGTTGACGAGGACGGCTTCCGCGACCCGGCAGGCGCACGGCAGGGCTTGCAAGTCGCCGCAATCGGCGACTCGATGACCTATGGCAACAACGTCGAAAGCGGCCAGACCTGGCCGGCCGTCTTCCAGGCCATCACCGGCGAGCACACCTACAATTTTGGTGTCGGAAGTTACGGCATCTACACCTACCACGCGATCGTCCACGACGCGCTGGCAAATGGAGCCAAAGGCGCGATCGTCGCCATTTTCCCAGGCAACGACTTCGCGATCGTTTTTTCGGCATGCGATATCATGAACGCGCGTTCCGACTTCTGGCTTGCAGAGCAGGCGCGCCTTCACCTGCAGGCTCTCTTCAGTCCGACCGGAAGCCATACGCAATGCACCAAGGCGCGATCGGCGAGCATCAAGACGAAGCTGTTCGAGAACGTCGCGCTTCTGAGCGCTTATCAATATGCGATAAAGGACCGTGTGACGAGCTTGTATGCGCGCTTCCTTGGCACGGGCAGCGATGAAGCGTCCGAATATTACCGGTTCCCGGACGGGATCCCACCCGTGTCGAGGCGCTATGTGGATGATGCCGGTCGCATGAGCGATTTGGCCTCGTCCGAGACAGCGGCGATGTTTGCGGACTTTGAACGCTTTTCGGCCGATTGGGCCGCGCAGGGACGGGGACGGGTAGGACTGTTGCTGATTCCGTCCAAGGAGCGTGTGGTTTTCGAACACCTTCGGCGCGGTGGACAGCTGGCGGTTGCCGATCCCGCCTTCATCCGCAGTGTCGAGCGTCAGATCGCACTCGAGGACAAAATTCGGGAGGTCGCCGGCCGGCTTGATCTGCCGTATCGTAGTGCGGTGGATGCAACGACCGACGCCTTGCGGGATGCGATCCTGGCCGGGCAGCGCTTTTATCCTGATAACGACGGACATCCGTTTGAGGCAGGCTACAAGGCCTTCGCGGGAACCGCGTCGTCGCTCTGGAACGAGATGAAAACAAGGGTCGCCGAGGCGCATGACTGAACGTCGGGGGCGGCGGTACCCGTGGAGGCCGACGACAGACAACGGTGCCGGAGCGCACGGGTGCTGTCCCGGCAAACAAGTGCGATCTGGATCGGTTCAGACCGTGCCGATCAGCATGAAGCGGGTGTATTTTTTGGTCGGCAGCGCGCCGGCGAACTCGACGGTCGTCAGTGCCGCCTGCTTGGCGAATTCCTCGACCGAGGCCACGCAGTTGATATGCGTCGGCTCGCTGAAATAGTCGTTGGACTGGAGCAGCACCCGCGTACCGGCCGGAATGCGATCGAGCCATGCCTTGAGGTCTGCGATATGCTCGCAGCTCGTATTGATCACCACGTCTGCCGCGAGCGCGGCGTAGTCGATCGCATACATGTCCGCCGTCACGGCATGAAACTTGTCCAGAAAGGCCGCGTTCAGCGTCCGCGCCACCGCTTCGACGTCCGGATCGATGTCGAAGCTGTCGACTGCGGCCACATCGAAGCGCTGGTCTTCCAGCAGCATGGCGCCGAGAATGCCGTACCAGCCGCCGAGGATGGCGATCTTGCCGTAGGAGGGGCCGGCCACCTCAAAGAGCGTATCGCGCGCCCAGACCTTGCAGGCAACCTGCTTGTGGTTGAAGGCATTGGCGATGTGGGCGTCTGGATGTTTGGCGATCACCCGGCCGATCCCTTCGATCAGCGGACTGCGCGTATAGGCGGCGATGCCACGCGCGAGATCGAAGGCATGCTCGTACCAATCGCTGGTTTGGCAGGGGGGATGGCTGGTTTGTTTCATGCGGTCGTTGTAAGCTGCGCATCGAGCGAGTGCAATAACGGCGTGTGCTTTCGGGAGCGTCGACCTCTGCCGGTTGACTTCAAGGCCGCCTGTTGGAAACCGCGTCCATTGCAGATTTCCCTCGCACCTGCATAATCGATCAACCGGATTCGGCGCCGGGCGGAATATGCAGGCGTCCCTTCAGGAGCGTGCCTTAGGGTACCCGTCCGGAGGTGTCGCCGAAGAGTGATGCGTGCTGGGGACATACGGCAACCCGGCCCGCCAGCAGCAGTCGTGTTCAATAAGGTCCTATCGCCAGTAACATGGAACCACGCCTTTCCCGCTATATCTGGACCCACACGCGCAAGGACCAGCTTTGGATCCTGGTTGTCGTCGCGCTGTCGATGATCCCTTATTTCCTGTCATTCGATCTGCCGAAGCAGATCGTCAACGGGCCGATCCAGGGCGATGGCTTCGACAGTCCGGAGGCCACTCAGGCCTTCCTGCCGATATCCTTCGACCTGCCGTATCTGGGCACGTTCAACGTCTTTGACGGCTTCCAGCTCGGCCGCGAAGGCATGCTGCTCGCCCTCAGCCTGGTGTTCCTGGCGCTGGTGGTGGTCAACGGCCTCTTCAAATTCTACATCAACACGTTCAAGGGCCGGCTCGGCGAGCGGCTCTTGCGCCGCATCCGTTTCGAACTCGTCGACCGGGTCCTGCGTTTTCCGCCCAGCCATTTCAAGCGGGTGAAGCCCGCCGAAATCGCGACGATGATCAAGGACGAGGTTGAGCCGCTCGGTGGTTTCACCGGTGATGCCTTCGTCTCGCCCGCCTTGCTCGGCGGCCAGGCCTTGACGGCGCTCGTGTTCATCCTGCTGCAGAGCTTCTGGCTCGGGCTGATCGCAACGCTGATCGTCGCGGTTCAGGCGGTCATCATTCCGCGCATGCGCAAGCGGCTCCTCGTCCTTGGGCGCGAGCGGCAGTTGACGGCGCGCGAGCTTTCCGGCCGCGTCAGCGAAATCGTCGACGGTATCGGCGCGATCCGCGGCCACGATACGTCGAACTACGAGCGCGCCGACATCGCGGCGCGGCTCGGCCGGATCTTCAAGATCCGCTACGACCTCTACCAGTGGAAATTCCTCGTCAAGTTCATCAACAACTTCCTCGCGCAGGTCACGCCTTTCCTGTTTTACGCGATCGGCGGCTATTTCGCCCTGCAGGGCCGCCTCGACATCGGCCAGCTCGTTGCCGTCATCGGCGCCTACAAGGACCTGCCGGGTCCGCTGAAGGAACTGATCGACTGGGACCAGGCCCGTCAGGACGTCCAGGTGAAATATGCGCAGGTGGTCGAGCAGTTCAGCGTCGACACGCTGCTCGATCCCAAGGTCCAGGCGGTGGCAACCACCGCTGCCGTGCCGCTCGCAGGCCCGCTTGCCGCCGTCAATCTGACGGTGATCGACGATGGCGGCTCGACGCTGCTTGACCACGTCTCGCTGCAGGTCCAGCCCGGCGAAAAGGTGGCGCTGATGGGTGGTGGCGAAGTGCTCGCCGAGGCCTTCGGCCGGCTCGTCTGGCCGGCAAGCGGCAAGGTGCTCGTCGGTGGCCAGGACATCCTGGAGCTGCCGGAATCGGTGACCGGCCGACGGATTGCCTACGCCTCGTCCGACGTCTACGTCTTCCAGGGCAGCCTCGGTGACAACATCCTTTACGGGCTGAAGCATGCGCCGCTCACGGACGAGATCTATGAGGGCGAGCGTGCGACGCACCGCAAGTGGGAGGTGACCGAAGCCCGGCTGGCCGGAAACCCGTATCTCGACGTCAACAGCGACTGGATCGACTATGGATCCGCCGGGGCGAACGGGCCGGACGATCTGCTCGTGCAGATCCGGCCGGTTCTCGACGCGGTGCTTTTGACCAACGACGTCATGGCGCTGGCCGTGCGCTCGACCATCGATCCCCACGAGCATGCGGAGTTCGCCGCAGGCATCGTCGAGATGCGCAGCGCGCTCCGGCAGCGTCTCGAAAAGGAAAAGCTCAGCGACCTCGTCGTGTTCTTCGAGCCCGGGACCTACAATGTCGAGGCGACGATCGGCGAAAACATGCTCTTCGGCACCATCACCGATCAGGTGATGTGGGCAGATGCGCTGGAGAACCATCCGTTCTTCAAGACGATCCTGCAGCGGGTCGGCCTGCGCGACACCTTTTATGAGATGGGCATCGAGATCGCCGAGAACGTCGTCGAACTGTTCCGCGACCTGCCGCCGGATCACCCGTTCTTCCAGCAGTTGACCTTCATGACCGCCGAGGAAATCCCGGTCTATGAGGCCATCCTCCAGAAGGTACGCACGAAGGGCAAGGGCGAGGTCTCCGAGGACGACCAGATCAAGGTGATCAGGCTGTGCTTCGATTACATCGAGCCGCGGCACCGTTTCGGTCTTTTGACCGATGAGGTCATGGCGAAGATCGTCGCCGCCCGGCGCGAGTTCGACGAAGGCCTGCCGGCGGATCTCGCCGGGATGATCGAGCACTACCGCCCGAACCGATTCATCGCGTCCGGCAGCATTATCGACAACGTGCTCTTTGGACGTATCGGTCACAAACACGCCGACGGCTCGGAGAAAATCCGCGCGATCGTTCGTGATCTCTTCGAGGCGGGCGGTCTCTACAACGAAGTGCTTGCTTTCGGCTTCGACTTCAATGTCGGCGCCGGCGGCAAGCGGCTGACGGCCGCGCAGCGGCAGAAGCTCGACCTTGCGCGCGCGCTGATCCGCAATTGCGATTACTACATCTTCAATCAACCGCTCCTGGCGCTCGACCAGCGCGTCCAGGAACAGGTCGTCCGCAACGTCTTTGCGATGCTCGATCAGGGCGGGCGCGATCCGGCGGTCATCTGGGTTCTCGCCAATCCGGCGCTGGCGGACCTCTTCGATCGCGTCGCCCGGTTCGAAAACGGGCGCCTACTGCACGACGCCAATGTGGATGAACGACCTGACTACAAGGAAATGGCATCTTGATGTAATATTAATGTCAGGGCACGAGCATATGGTCCCGCCGCGATGCGGGAGGCAAGTTGCCCCCGACGGGAACTCGGAGACACGGATTGTGATGTTGCTCAAAGATGAAGTCGAAATGCTGCGCCGAATAACCCTGTTCTCGGGATTGCCGCCGGCAAAGCTGAAACTTCTGGCCTTCACGTCCGACAGGGTCATGTACAGCGCCGGCGAAGCGCTGTTCTATCAGGGTGACATCGGCGACGCGGCCTATGTCATTCTTTCCGGCAAGGCGGAGGTGCTCATCAATACGGCGGGTGGGCCTTTCAAGATCGCCGAAGTCGAGCAGAATTCGATCGTCGGCGAAATCGCCATTCTCTGCAACACGCCACGCACCGCGACAGTGCGCACCAGCACGCCGCTCGAGGCCCTGCGCATCCGCAAGGACGATTTCCTCAAGCTTCTGGCCGACTTCCCCGAGATGGCGGTGGAAATCATGCGCGTTCTCGCCGACCGCCTCGCGCAAACGACGGCGGAGCTCAGCGAGGCCCGCGGTTCGATGGAGCCGGTGGACGCCTGACGGCGGCACCTCCTTTGTACGGGCGAACCTTCCCGAAAATGCAGGCGGCGATGTGCCGGGGCAGCCATTCGCCTCGGTCATATGAGCCCTTCGCAAAATCCATTCCGCTTCGTCCGGATATGGGTTAGAGAAACGCCATGCGTTCGATCACCTATTTCCACAAGACCGTTCAGTTTCCCGACAAGCCGGAAAAGAAGCGCTTTTTCGCGCGGCTGCAGAACGGCGACTGGGAGCCTTGCACGTTCCAGAACATCGCGCGCCTGGTCGACGCCAAGACGACTTTCATCGACATCGGCGGCTGGATCGGCGTGACGCCCTATTGGGCGGCGCAGATTGCCGACAACGTCATCACGGTCGAGCCCGACCCTGTCTGTTTCGGTATCCTCAAGGAAATGCAGCCGGAGAATTGCGGCGAAGTGCGGGTCATCAATGCCGCGCTATCGGAGGATGACGTTCTCGTGCTGCATTCCGTCGGTGGCGGTTTCGGAAGCTCCGAAACATCGGCCCTGATCGCCGACGACGACGGCGAGGCGATCCGTGCGCGCACCGTGACGATCGCAGCCCTTCAGGACATGGCGCGGACAGAAAGGCTCTGTTTCAAGATCGACATCGAAGGTTACGAGTATCGCGCGCTGGACCAGTTCCGCACGATCGATCGGATGCGGACGGCCGGCGTGCTGCTGGCGGTTCATCCGCAGATCCTGTTTGCGTCGCTGACGGGCTCCAGGCTGTCGCGCGTCCTTCGCACCATGACCGCCACTATCGGATTGATCCGTAGCCTGAAGGGCTTCCGCCTCGACAATCCCTCGGCAATCTGGACGGCGCTACGCAAATCGATCGCGCGCCGGGAGTTTCGCGGTTTCGACCTGCTGTTCGTGGCGCGCGAGGGTAGCCGCTAAGGAGCCTTTGGCGGCTCAAGTCCTTTCATGCATGAGGACAAGGACGGTAATGTCCGGGCATCCGCCGAGAACCGAAACGATCCTCGGTTCGGTTAACCATGCCCCCGCTTAAAGTTAACTCTTCGTTTCAAAATGTTACTTCCGGTGGTATAGGTTCGCTGCTGCTATTTCCTGGTTTTGGTTGTGGCGCGTCGCGGAGGGCGGTTGCATGTCCTGGTTATACGTTGCCGGTGTCGCCTATGGCCTGACGGCGTTTTTTCTCGTGGGGATGACCTACCTTGAAGGATTGCAGGCGCATGCACCTTGGAACATGTACCGCGTGGCCGGGCTTCTGGTCTGCGTTTTCTGGCCGATTCTGTTTCTGTATCTGATGCTCAGGATGGCATCGAAAAGACGAATTCCGGAGCGCTGACGGCAAGGGCCAGCGGCGCTTATCCTCAACGCGGCGCCTGAACGGCGGTATTTACCATACAACTAGAAAATGCCGGAGATTAACCCATGATTCCGTCATGCGGTTTATGGTCCGGCAGTGATCGAACGGTGTGAAAGTATCTCGGCATGTGCGGTTACGGTGGCTATTTCGGGTCGGTCCCGGATGCGGAAATCCTTCTCAAAAGGATGGCCTCTGCGATCGCGCATCGTGGCCCGGACGAAAACGGCGTTCTTGCCGCACCGGAGGCCGGGCTCGCCCATGTACGGCTGTCGATCGTCGGTCTCGGCGACGGCCAGCAGCCGATGTCCGACGAAACCGGCGACCTTTCGATCGCCTTCAACGGCGAGATCTTCAACTACGTCGAATTGCGCGAGGAACTGCGCGCCAAGGGGCGGCGGTTCCGCACCGCGAGCGACACCGAGGTCATCCTGCATCTCTACGCCGTGATGGGTGAGGACTGCCTGTCCGTCCTCAACGGCGATTTCTCCTTCGCGATCTGGGATAGACGCCGTCAGCGCATGGTGTTGGCGCGCGATCGCATGGGCGTGCGCCCGTTGTTTTACACGACCCATGCCGGGACATTTTATTTCGCCTCCGAAATCAAGGCGCTGCTCCAGGTCCCCGGCATTTCCGCCGAACTCGATCCCGTTGCGCTCGACCAGATTTTTACCCTTTGGGCGCCGATCGCGCCGCGGACCGGCTTTCGTGGCATTCACGAGCTCGAGCCGGCTCACCTGATGATCGTCGAGAAGGGCAAGACGTCGATCCGCCCCTATTGGCAACTCGACTATCCGGACCACGACGCGCCGCCGCTGTTTGCCGATGAGCGCAGCGCGGCCGAGGAACTACGCGCGCTTCTTACCGATGCGACCCGGATCCGCATGCGGGCCGACGTGACCGTCGGATCCTATCTCTCGGGCGGGCTCGACAGCTCCATCGTCTCGGCGCTTGCAGCCGGAATGGCGCCGCAGGGTCTGCGCACGTTTTCCGTGACGTTTGATAGCGTCGAACACGACGAGAGCGCCTTCCAGATGGAAATGGCAAAGGCGCTCGGCACGCATCATAGCGCGGTCGCCTGTCGCGCCGGCGACATCGCGAAGGTCTTTCCGCAGGTCGTCCGTTTCGCCGAACGTCCGATTATCCGCACGGCGCCTGCCCCGCTCTACCAGCTCTCGGGTCTCGTGCGCGAGCAGGGATTGAAGGTCGTGCTGACGGGCGAGGGCGCCGACGAGGTCTTCGCCGGATACGATATCTTCAAGGAGGCGCGGGTGCGCCGCTTCTGCGGCCGCCAGCCCGGCTCGCGAATCCGGCCGCACCTGTTCCGCAAGCTCTACCCCTATCTGCCGGGCCTGCAGCAGCAATCGGCGGAATATCTCGCCGCTTTTTTCGGCGCCGGCGACGTGCCGCTCGACGACCCGCTGTTCTCGCACCGCCCGCGGTTCAAAAGCACGGCCGCGACCAAGATCTTCTTTTCTCCCGACCTGCGCGCCACGCTGAAGGACTACGACGCGGCCGAGGATCTGGCGAGCCGGCTTCCTGCCGCCTTCGGTCGCTGGCATCCGCTGCACCAGGCGCAGTATCTCGAAAGCCGTTTCCTTCTGCCCGGCTACATTCTCTCCAGCCAGGGCGACCGCATGGCCATGGCGCACGGGATCGAAGGACGCTTCCCGTTCCTGGACCACCGCCTCGTCGAGTTCGCGACGCGCCTGCCGCCGGAAATGAAACTGAAGGGGCTGGTGGAAAAACACATCCTGCGCGAAGCGACGAAGGACCTGCTTCCGCCGACCATCGGCCAGCGCACCAAGCAGCCCTATCGCGCGCCCGACAGCCACTCGTTTACGGGGCCTGGCGAACTCGATTACGTTCGCGATGCCATGAGCGAGACACGCATCGGCGACAGCGGTCTGTTCAATGCCAAGGCCGTGAGCAAGCTCTACGAGAAATGCCAGTCGCAACCGACCACCGGATTTAGGGACAATGCCGCCTTCGTCGGCATCCTGTCGACGCAGCTCTGGCTGCAGACCTTTACCGGCACCAGCATCCGCGCCGCTCAAGCGGCCTGAAACCCATTGGGAAAGGAAATGAAATGACGGAAACCATCAAGGACAAGGTCAGGGCCTTTGTCATCGAGAACTTCCTGTTTGGCGATACCTCGTACGATCTCGCCGACGGCGCCTCTCTGATCGAGAACGATATCATCGACTCGACCGGCGTTCTCGAACTCGTCGCCTTTATCGAAGACCAGTTCGGCATCGCCATGGCCGACGCAGACATCGTGCCGGCGAACCTCGATTCGCTCGCGCGCATCTCGGCCTTCATCGAGGCAAAGGCCGGAGTGCCGGCCACGGCCTAACCAAGACCCGAGGGCGTTCCATGCGGTTCGAGCAGTTTCTCATCGGCAATGCGGCAAGGCATGCGGCCAAGACGGCGCTGGTCACCGATCGCAAGCGCCTCAGCTACGGCGAGTTCGACGATCTGTCGAGCCGGCTGGCGGCCGCGTTGGCAAAGGCAGGCGTCAAGCGCAACGACCGCGTCCTCGTGTTCATGGACAATTGCTGGGAGGCGGCCGTCTCGATCTTTGCGATCCTGAAGGCGGGCGCGACCTTCAGTCCGATCAACGCCTCGACCAAGGCCGACAAGCTCGCCTACATCATCGACGACTGCGAGGCGGCTGCGATCCTGACGCAGGCCAAGTTGATGCCGGTGGTGGCGGACGCCCGGGCGCAGAGCAGCGGCAAGGCGGATATCTTCGTCGCATCGACCGCGGCGCCCAATGGCCAGTCGCCTGCCGGAGCGGTGCCCTTCGAGGGCTGCCTGTCGGCGGAGGCGACGCCGGTGCCGCATGGCGGCATTGACGTCGATCTGGCGATGCTCATCTACACATCGGGGTCGACCGGCCGCCCGAAGGGCGTGATGATGACCCACCGCAACATCGATGCGGCGTCGGAATCGATCACCACCTATCTGCGCAACGAGCACGACGATATCATCCTCAACGTGCTGCCGCTCGCCTTCGACTATGGGCTCTACCAGTTGCTGATGGCGATCAGGCTCGGGGCGACGCTGGTGCTCGAAAAGTCCTTCGCGTTCCCGCATGCGATCTTCGAGCGTATTCGCGAGGAGGGCGTCACCGGCTTCCCGCTGGTGCCGACGATGGCGGCGATGATCCTGCAGATGCGCGACCTTGAGCCGGGTTTCCTGCCGAGCCTGCGCTACCTCTCCAACACCGCCGCCGCCCTGCCGCCGCCGCATATCGCCCGCCTGCGCGAGCTTTTCCCGGGCGCACGACTCTATTCGATGTACGGGCTGACAGAGTGCAAGCGCTGTACCTACCTGCCGCCGGAGGAACTGGATCGCCGTCCGGGCTCCGTCGGCATTGCCATCCCCAACACGGAAGCCTTCGTCGTCGACGACGAGGGCAGCCGCGTGCCGCCGGGCGTTCCCGGCGAACTCGTCATCCGCGGGCCGCATGTGATGCAGGGCTACTGGCGCAACGACGCGGCGACCGAGCGCATGCTAAGGCCCGGGCCGAACCCGTGGGAGAAGGTGCTCTATACGGGCGACCTTTTCCAGACGGACGAAGAGGGCTTTCTCTATTTCGTCGGCCGCAAGGACGATATCATCAAGACCCGCGGCGAGAAGGTCGCGCCCAAGGAAGTCGAGACCGTGCTCCATGCCCATCCCGGCATTGCCGAGGCCGTCGTCATCGGCATGCCGGATCCGGTTCTCGGCCACGCGATCGCTGCCCTTGTGGTGCGCACGGATCCTGACTTGACCGACAAGGACATCATCCGCCACTGCACCCGCCACCTCGAAGATTTCATGGTGCCGAAGATCATCGAATTCCGCACCGAACTGCCGAAGACGGATACCGGCAAGGTCAGCCGCCGACTTGCCGCCGAGACGATGGAGCCTGCACAATGAACATCAGAACAACCGGGGGCAATGGCCCGTTTTCGGCCGAAACCCTGACGATCGACCACGCAGCCGAGACCGATCGCATCGTTTCCGCCTTGCGCGGACAGTTGCGCTCCATGAAGAAGCGCGGTCTGGTGCTCGGGCTTTCGGGCGGCATCGACTCCAGCGTTTCCGTGGCGCTTGCGGTGCGCGCGGTCGGCGCCAAGAACGTCTTCTGCCTGTTCATGCCGGAAAACGATTCCGATCCGGAAAGCCTGCGCTTCGGCCGGCTGGTCGCTGAAACCTTCGGCGTCGAGGCGATCGTCGAAGACATCGGGCCGATCCTCAAGGCCATGGGCTGCTACGAGCGCCGCGACGCCTTCATCCGGGAACTGGTTCCGGACTATGGCGACGGGTGGGCCTCGAAGGTCGTCATCGCCAACGCGCTTGAGGGAGAAGGCTACAACATCTCCTCGCTGGTCGTTCAGAGCCCGGAAGGCGTGCAATCGAAACATCGCATGCCGCCCTCGGTCTATCTCGGCGTCGTTGCGGCCACCAACATGAAGCAACGCACTCGCAAGCAGGTCGAGTACTATCATGCCGACCGGTTGAACTTTGCCGTACTCGGCACGCCCAACCGGCTGGAATACGACCAGGGATTCTTCGTCAAGAACGGCGACGGCGCCGCCGACGTAAAGCCGATCGCCCATCTCTATAAGTCGCAGGTCTATGCGCTTGCCGCCCATCTCGGCGTTCCCGCGGAAGTTTGCCGTCGCCCGCCGACGACCGACACCTATTCGCTGGAACAGACGCAGGAGGAGTTCTATTTCTCCCTGCCTTACGACCGCATGGACCTCTGCCTTTATGGCCTCAATCACGGGATCGAGATCGAGGCCGTCGCCAAGGCGGCCGGCTTGACCGTGGTCCAGGTCGAAAGGGTCTGGGCGGATATCGCCGCCAAGCGCAAGGCGACGCGCTACCTGCATCTCGGGCCGCAACTGGTGCAGCCCGTGGAGGAAATTGCCGGCTATTGAGGCCTGGCCGCACCGCCGCCCATCGTCAATCGAAGCTGCCGCCGATCAGCCGGCTCCAGTATTCGCCGGAAATGCCGTTGAAGAAGCCCTGTCCGTCGCGGCAGGCTTCGACGATGGTCTGGTCGCGCGAATGCACAACGGTCGAGGCGACGTGCACGAAGGCGATGCGTCGGCCGAGCATGGCTTCCATCAGCGCCGGTTGCGTGCGCCCGCGCAAACCCGCAAGCCCACGTCTCGACGCCTCGTCGACCAGGCAGTCAATGACCGGCCCGGCCTGCCCTGGCCGCGCCAGGATCTGCAGTACCCGACCGATTTCACCGGCTTTGACGTAGTAGGCGAATGCACCGACCACGGCGCCCGTGCGCGCCGTCACCAGCGCGTAGGCGAGTTCGCCCTGCTCGGGCTTCTTTTCGGCATCGGCAAGGATGTGGTCGAGCTGCCCGTCACTCCATTCGGGGCGAAGCGGAAACGGCGCGGTGAACTGGTCGACGACGGCCGCAAAGCCGCTGCGGTCCGTCTCGGTCGCGGTGAAGCCGGCCGGTGCCGCCCCCGCCTCGGGCAGGGCGGACCAGCGCTGCTCGCCCTGGCCCATGCGCTTGCGATAGAACCTGTCGAGTGCGCGCGCGAAGGGGGCGGCGAGCCGGGCGGGCTTGATGCGGTTCGAGGCGACGCTCAGGCTAAAGGTCGCCGGACGGATGACGCGCACCCAGTCGAGGCTGTATTGCGGCAGGACCACGCCCCGAAGCCGCGTCCACATCTGCACAGAGACTTCGCTTGCTGTCTCACTGAAGGATAGATCCTGCGGACCGGCGAGGAAGGCCTTCATGAGGCGCGCTCCGGCCAAGGGGTCGCTTTCCCGGTCTTCCGCCATCAGCGATCCGCAGATCGCGGCGCGCAAGTGCCGGCCGTTCAGTGTCATCGGCAGCGCATTGACGCCGACGAAGCCGGTAATCCGACCCTCGTCGTTCACATGCACGAGAGGTCTGATTTCCGGATCGCAGCCTGGCCCGTCGAGATAGAGTTGCCGCATATAGTCGGCGAGCGCGGGCGAAGCGGTCCGCTCGTCACGGAACACCCGCTGGAACATTCCGGCGACCGCTGGAACGTCCGCGTGGTCTAGCGAACGGATTTCGCTCATCGGGCCTGCTCTCCGGCGCCGGCCTCTGCCGGGCCGGCGATTTTCTGGACGATGGCGACGCGCGGCTTGCCGTCACGGTCGGATGCGAAGGTGACCGGTGCATAGGCTTTCGCCCGTGAGAGAAGTGCAGCCGCCTGCCGCTCCTGGCCCTCGCCGAACTCGAACAACAGCCAGCCTCCCGGTTTCAGGAAGGCAAGGGCGTCCCGGATCAGGCGCTGGTGTATGGAAATGCCGTAGGGGCCTCCGTCGAATGCCTCGCGCGGCTCGTTGTCGAGCAGATGCGCGCGGTCCCCCTCCAGCCGGCCGGTCGAGATATAGGGTGGATTGCAGACCACCATGTCGATCTTGCCCTGGAGATCGTCGCCTTCGAGCGCCGCGAAAAGATCGCCCTGCCGGACAAAGACGCGCGAGCCGAGGCCGAGCCGATCGACGTTGCGGCGGGCAAGCGCCACGGTGCTGTCCGTCAGGTCCGCGCCCCAGACACGCGCCGACGGGATCTCGCTGGCGACACCAACGGCGAGGTTGCCGGAACCGCAGCACATGTCGATGATGGTGACGTCGAGGGGGGCGCCTTCAAGGATTGAGACGGCTCTTTTTCCAAGAAGCTCTGTTTCTTCCCGTGGAACCAGGACGTCGGGCGCAAGTTCCAGTTCGACACCCATGAAGCGGTGCAGTGTTGCGGCCCGGTCTTCGGTCGGTCGGTCGGTCTGATTGCTGTCGTTTTGCGCCACAGCCACTCCTCATGTCGCTGGAAAACTCTGTAGACGTGCGGACCGCAGCCTAGTGCAATTGAGTAAACGGAAGCTGAAATACAATTGCCGCGAGCACGTTAACCGCGCAATCATTTCTGCCTGTTACCTTGCGCGTGATCAGAGGCGGGTGCTCGCTGTCATTGAACGCTTTTTGCGCGCAACAATGACGGGTTGAGATCAAGGGCAGATCGGAATGGCTTCGGAAGGTGTGAAGGAACGCGCGCACAAACCGTTCCTCTCGATGATCATATCCTATGCTGCATCCGGCGGCAGCCTTGTCATTGGCTCGGCTGCGCAGCTTCTGACCTTTGCGATCCTCGCGCGCTTTCTCGGCGTGCATGAATTCAGTGTCTTCGTCGCAATCACGGCCGTTGCCAACATCGCGGTTCACCTTTGTGGTCTCGGCGCGATGGAGTGCCTGGTGCGCCGTGTCGCGCGCGACCGGGGCATGTACCCGCAGATGCTCGGCCACAACATCATTCTGACCTCGATCAGTGGCGTGCTGCTGGTGTTGCTCGGCGCAGCGGTGTTGCCGTTCTTCTTCACGCTTTCGCCCGATCCCGCGGCCAATGTCGCGGTGATCACCTTGATGCTCGTGACCAACATCATCTTCGTGCGGGTCATCGTGCTGGCGGAGCAGATCTTTCTTGCGCATTCGAATTTTGCCTCGGCCAACAAGGTGGTCGTCGGTTTCGCCCTGGCGCGCACCATAGCTGCAGCGCTCGCCTGCATCGCCTTCGGGGTCGCGACGGTGGCCTCCTGGGCTGTATGGCAGTTCGTATGCCATGTAATCGTGGCCCTCGGCTGCTGGCGGGCGGTCAAGGGGTTGGGACGCCCGACCTATGGCATCGTGCGGGAAGAGCTGCCGCTCGGTCTCTATTTCAGCATCCCGTTCATCCTGCGCGCCGTCCGGCAGAACGCCGACCTTCTGGTCCTGAGCCTCGTGGCGAGCGCCGAGGTCATGTCCAGCTACAGCGTCGCGCGGCGCATGCTGGAGAGCAGCTATCTGTCGGTTGAGGCCTTGAACCGGCTCATCTATCCGGGTTCGGCAAAGGCAACGGCAGCCGGCCTGCACCACGCCTTCGAGCGCGTGCGCAAAGTGCTGTTCGCGGCCACCTCGATCAGCATTGCCGCGGCCGTTGCCGTTTTCGTGCTGGCGCCGGTGCTGCCCTATCTCTTCGGCAAGGACTACGTCTCCCTCGTTTCCTTCGTTCGCATCCTGTGCTGGGTTGTGGTGCCGCTCGCCATGTGGTCGGTGGCGATGGAGGCCCTTGGTGCGTCCGGCCACCATCCGGCGCGCGCTTCGGTCATGGGCCTTGGCAGCGTGCTTGGTGCGGCACTCACCGCCTGGGCGACCTGGTACGCACCGCCGACAGGCACGTTCATTTCCTTCTACGTGATCGAGACCGCGATGGTGATCGTCTCATGGGCGGTCTTCCTGCGCTTCGTGCGGCGCGATCGGGAACAGGCCGGCGCGGCCTCCCTGTCGACGGGGGTGGTGCATGGAGGTTGAGCTCGGGAAGATCCAGGCCGCACGGTCGTCCGGACGGGAAATGCCCCGGATGGGCAACGTGCGCGCCATGGAACCCCGGGATATCCCAGCCGTCAGCAGCATGTTCACCCGGATCTTTCGCAAGCGGGAGCAAGAGGCGAGCGCGGAGCTTCAGAACTATGTCGAGACCATCTTCTTCGGCAGCCCGCTTTATGCGCCGGAACACGGCAGCATCGTCTACGACGACGGGACCGGCGGCATCGGCAGCGCCATTCTAGCGATTCCCATGGAGTTCACGGTCAACGGCCGCCGAACGGTGGCGAAACTTCTCTGCGCCTTCATGTCCGAGGGCAAGGCCGGTGCGGTCGGCGCCGCCTGCCTGGCGCGCGCCATGCGGGCGACACGGCAAGACATGTGTTTTTCCGACAACTCGTCTCCGGTCAGCGCCGATCACTGGGTCGCTGGCGGTGGCGTCGTGCTGCCGATCCAGAGCCTCGACTGGCGCCGCTCCTTCCGTCCGTTCAGAGCCTGGGGGCTAACGGTTGGCAGGCAAGTGCGCCTGCTCAGATCCCCGATACTTTCCAAGCCGCTTGCGCTTGCGGACCGGCTTTTGCGCCGCCGCCGCCCGCGCACGAAACCCGATCCGGTGGCCGGCTGCACGACGCACGCCATTGATCCCGCTGCCTTCGTCGATCTCGCAGAACCCATGCTGCAGCGATTTTCCGTCAGGCCGGTCTGGTCGCGCAGCGAATTCGACTGGCTGGTGACGGTCGCGCGACTGAACACGCCGCTCGGCGAGCTTCTCTGCCGCGAGGTCCGGGATGAAAGCGGGCGCGTCATCGGCGCTTATCTCTACTTCGGCAAGGCCGGCGAGCGGGCAACGGTGCTCAACGTCGTCTGCGAGGCCGGCCGTGAGTTCGCCGTCACCGCACAGATGTTCCATGCGCTTGACGCCGAGGGTTACGCGCTCGCCGTCGGCAGCTCGCAGCCGTTCCTCATGAATGCGATCTCGCGCCAGAGATGGCTGTCCTTCCACCATCGCGGCTATTTCTGCATGGTGACGCGGCATGCGGATCTGAAAGACGCGGCCCAGCGCAACGATATCTATGTGGGCGGTCTGGCATCGGAGAGCTGGAGCCGGTTGTTGACCGACTTCTGAAGCGACGGGTTAAGCGGCAATCCTGCCGTTTAACGGAATATTCACCGTACAACCTTAATTCTGCGCTAGAAGGCGGCTCGCGGGGTCACGATCTTCGCGTCTTGATGGGCGTGCGTGAGGGATGCTTATGTATAGGCCGGACGAGGCCGGAAAACAGGGGGCCAGCCAACCGGCACGCGAGCAGCGTGCACCGGTCGAAAGAGGCTCGCTGCTCGATCTGCTCTCGTCAGACCTTCACGAAGCGAAGTCTGGCGCTGACGGTTCGGCAACAGACTGGCCCGCCGAAGTCCAGCATCAATCCAGAGATATTCCGAAAGCCTCGCCCCATCCGGCTGACTTGGTACCGCCCGTGTCCAGTGCGGCCGGCGCGCCTCGCGATAGCTATTTTCCCGGGTTGAGCGGCCTCAGCCGGATCGGCGTCGACGATATCATCGGCTGGTTGCGCGACGGGCTCATCTGGATCGTGCTGGCGCTCGTCCTGTGTGTGGGGGCCGCGCTCGCCTATGCGATGACGGCGACGCCCCGCTATACGGTCTACACCGATATCGTCGTCGATCCGTCCAACCTCAATGTCGTCAGCGATGACGTCTTCACCACCAATCCGCAGCGCGATGCGCAGTTGCTGGAAGTGGAAAGCAAGCTGCGTATCCTGACGTCGCGCAATGTGCTGTCGCGGGTGATCACCCAGATGCGCCTCACCGAGGACCCGGAATTCGTGAAGCCCTCGGCCTTCAGTTCGCTGAAGAACCTCTTCTCGACGAAGGCGGAGCAGCAGGCCGGAAACGAGCTTGCTGCCATGCGGGCCTTGTCGGAGCGGGTGGAAGCCCGGCGCGAAGAGCGGTCCTTCGTGGTGGTGATGAAGGTCTGGAGCGAAGAGCCTGCGAAAGCGGTGACGCTGTCGGATGCGATCGTCGCGGCTTTCGAGCAGGAGCTGTTTCAGTCCGCCGCCGAGAGCGCCGGTCGCGTCGCGCAGAGCCTCAACGCCCGGCTCGACGAGTTGCGCCACAACGTCACCGAATCCGAACGCGCGGTCGAGGATTTCCGCCGCAAGAACGGGCTGCAGTCGACCAATGACGGCCAGCTCGTGAGCAATCAGCTTTCGAACGAACTCAACACCCAGGTTCTCGACGCCCAACAGCGCTTCATCCAGGCCGATACCCGCTACCGGCAGATGAACGACGCGATAACACAGGGGCGGACCGCAAGTGCATCCGAGTTTGAATCCGTCAACATGACGAACCTGCGAGAGCAGTACAACGTGCTGCAGCAGCAGATCGCCTCCATGCAGCGCACCTATGGGGAGCGCCATCCCCGCCTCGTCAATGCGCGCTCGGAGCGTGCGAACCTGGAATCGGCCATGGCCGACGAGGCGCGCCGCATCCTCGATCGCGCCAAGGCGGACATGGACCGGGAGCAGCAGGCCTTTTCGGCCTTGCGCGCCAAGGCTAGCGACGAGAAGTCGAACGTGTTCTCCGACAACGAAGCCCAGGTGCAGCTGCGAGACCTCGAAAGGGACGCGCGCGCCAAGGCTGCCATCTATGAGACCCACCTGGCGCGCGCCCAGCAGATCACCGAACGCCAGCAGATCGACACGACCAATGTTCGCGTGATCTCGCGCGCCTTGCCGCCGAATGCGCGCAGCTGGCCGCCGCGCACCGTGGTTCTGGTCGCCGGCGGCGGTTTCCTGGGGACTATTCTCGGCATATCCCTCGCGCTTGCCCTCGGTCTGTGGAGATACATCCGTCGTCCGCAGCCCCTGGCGCCGTGAGAGGGCGGCCATCGTGCCCGATCTCAGCGGCAGCCCGGCCAATTCTGCAGAAACCTTGAGGGTCCGCGTCGGGACCTTCCTGTTCCTGGCCATTTCCATCTACTACTGGATCCCCTTTCATTCCTTCGTCGACCTGACCAAGGAAAGTCTGCTGGAACCGGGCGGCGACAATTCCAGCCGGCTGAACCAGATCGTGGCACTGCTGCTGTTTGCAGGCGCCTCCTGCTACGGTGTGCTGCATCCGATGCGGCGTGGGCTTATGCAGCCGCGGGTGCTGCTTGCGATCCTGCTTTTGTGGGTGCTCTTTGCCTGCCTGGTCTCCGCTCATCCGGCCAACGGCATCAAGGCGATCATCCTGACGACGATGGTTGCGGTCAACGCCAACGTCTATCTGCTGCTGCCGGCCAACGAGCGGCACTTCGCCAAGATGCTGGCGGTCTCGACGCTCGTCATGCTCGCGGTTGCCTATTACGGCGTCCTGTTCAAACCGCTTCTGTCCATTCACCAGGCCAACGAAGTGCTGGAGCCGATGCATGCAGGGCTGTGGCGCGGCCATTTCCGTCACAAGAACGAAGCGGCGGTCGCCATGGTGCTTGCCTCGTTTCTCGGCCTGTACGTCCTGCGCCGGTGGTCGAAGCTTGTCGGCCTGACCATCGTTAGTCTGGCCTTCTTCTTCCTCATCCATACGGGAGGAAAGACCTCGACGGCGATGTTGCCGGGCATTCTGCTTCTGGCGTGGCTCTTCGAACATGTGCGCTTGCTGCGCATCCCGATCGCGATCGGCGGCGTGGCCCTGTTCAACCTTTTCGCCGTCGGGTCGGCCGTCTTCCGACCGCTCGGCGAATTCGTCTCGTCGCTCGGCATCGACGCGACCTTCACGAACCGGGCCGATGTCTGGCGCTTCGCCTTTTCGGTGATCGCCGAACAGCCGTTTATCGGGCGAGGCTTCAAGGCCTTCTGGCAGACCGAGGAAGTGGTGTTCAGCGGCGGTGGCATCGAGACCTGGGCGGTTCGTGCGGCCCATGCGCACAATTCGTATCTCGAGACGCTTCTCGTCATCGGCATTCCGGGGTTGATCCTCACGCTGCTTTGGCTGGTGGTGCTCCCGCTCTATCATATCTCGCGCATTCCGCCGGCCCGGCAGCACAGCGACCTCACGCGGCTGTTCCTGCGGATCTGGCTCTATTCGATCTACAGCGCCAGCCTTGAGGCCTTCTTCTTCGATGGTCCGAATGTGCTGTGGTTTACCTTGCTTTTCGCGATTTGCGGTTTGCGCCTGCAGTCCTCGGCAGCGCTTGCAACCGAACCACGCCCGCTTGCACAAAGGATGGTGGCGCATGCCTAGTTTTTCACAGGCTCTGTCGAGGGTCGACGGCCTTGTCGACCGCGTCGCCAACCGGCTGATCTGGCGTCTCGCGTCGAAACCCCGTGATGTCATAACCGACGCGCCGCTCGTGTCCTTCACCTTCGACGACGTGCCGGACACAGCACTTCACAATGGCGCCGCTATTCTCGAACGTCACGGCGTGCGCGGAACGTTCTACATCGCCGGGGGGCTTGCGGGGCGCGTCGAAACGGATCGCACCCTGATCTCGCCCGAGGGCTGCGCGGATCTCGCCTGCCGGGGTCACGAGGTCGGCTGCCACACCTATTCCCATAGCAAGATCAGGCGTTTGGGCGGAAGTGGGCTTGCCCGGGATCTCGACCGCAATGCCGCCTATCTCAGGCAAAGCGGCGTCGGCCCGGCCGCGACCAACTTTGCCTTTCCCTACAACGCCGCCTGGCCGCTGGCGCGCCGGGAGTTGGCGCGCCGCTACCGCACCTGCCGCGCGGCCGGCGAGGGCATCAACCGCACGGCCGTCGATCCGCTGATGCTGAAGGCCGTCGAGATCCGGCAGCCGGAGACGGACGCGCAGGCGCTCACGGGCTGGATCGAAGATGTCGTCGATCGGCCTGGCTGGCTCGTGTTTTTCACCCACGACATCGCCGCGCGCCCGACGCCCTATGGCTGCACGCCCGAGACCTTCGAGAACCTGGTTCGCTACGCGGTTGAGAAGGGCTGTGTCGTGTTGCCGGTCGAGCAGGCGCTCGACAGGCTCGGCTGGTAGGAGGACGCATGTCGCGGCAGGGAAACGGCGGCAACAGGCTGCTCGCCATCAACAATTACTTCTATCGCCGTGGCGGCGCGGAGGCGGTCTTTTTCGACCACATGAAGATGTTCTCGGACATCGGCTGGGACGTGGTGCCCTTCGCCATGCAGCACGAGGATAATGAAGCCTCGCCATGGTCCGAGTATTTCGTCTCCGAGATCGAGTATGGCCGGCGTACCAACCTCCTGCGCAAGGTGGCGCAGGCGGCGAGCGTCATCTACTCGCGCGAAGCGCAGAAGAACGTCAGCCGGCTGATCGAGCGCGCTCGGCCCTCCGTCGCCCATGCGCACAACGTCTACCATCATCTTTCGCCCGCGATCTTCTCGACGCTGAAGGCGGCCGGCATTCCAGTCGTCATGACCGCCCACGATCTGAAGCTCGCATGTCCCTCCTACAAGATGCTGCGTGACGGTGCCGTCTGCGAGGACTGTCGCGGCGGGCATATCTACAACGTCTTGCGTCATCGCTGCATCAAGGGGGAGACGACGCTGAGCGCGGTGGTGCTCGCTGAAACCGTGGTCCACCGTGCGCTCGGTCTCTACCGCCACAAGGTGGACCGCATCGTCGTGCCGAGCAAATTCTATGTCGAGAAGCTGGTCGAGTGGGGCTGGCCGCGCGAACAGATGGTCCATATCCCGAACTTCGTCGATGTCGACGGCTATTCGGCCGACTGGGTCGAGGGCGACTATTTCGTCTTTGCCGGACGCCTGGCCCCGGAGAAGGGGCTGGCGACGCTGATCCGCGCGGCGGCCACATCGGGCCAACGGCTGGTGATCGCCGGAACCGGCCCCGAGGAAGCGATGCTGCGCCAGTTGGTTGCGCAAACCGGCGCCGACGTGACCTTTGCCGGCTATCTCTCAGGCCAGTCCCTGCATCGTCTGATCGGAGAATCCCGGGCGCTGGTTCTGCCTTCCGAATGGTACGAGAACGCGCCGATCAGCGTGCTTGAAGCCTATGCTTTGGGGCGACCGGTGATCGGCGCCTCGATCGGCGGCATTCCTGAAATGATCCGCGAAGGCGAGACGGGCATGACCGCGATTTCGGGCGACGCCGATGATCTCGCCCGCGTGCTCTCGACGATGGCCGGTCTGCCGGTTGCCGAACGCGCTGCGATGGGTGCTTCGGGCCGACACTGGATCGCCAGTGAGTTCTCCGCGGCCGCCTATCGAGAAAGGACGGTCGACCTCTACTCCAGGCTGGGAGCGGTCTGATCGCGTCCGGCATTAACGTTACGATACAATTTGTAGTAACCTGGGCTCGCCCTATGGTTTTCGGTCATTTATATAAGGGGTGAATGAAATATCTTGGCGATGATTAAGTATATCGCCCTAGTAAACGGAACGGGCAACCTTCGAGGCGACACATGAGCAGAAAGCCTGATGTTTCGCGAAGTCATCGCCAGCAACAGCCGGTGATTGCGCAGGAGATGGTGCAGACCGGACTGTCGGACGGAGCCGGCCGGCTGCCTCGACATAGCGCCGCGCTCGCAGGCCGGCAGCATGGCCACCCCGTTCAGAGCGGCGCGCTGGCCGCGCGCGGCGAGCGCAAGCGCGTGATGATGCTGGGCTTGCGCGGCATCCCCAACGTTCAGGGCGGCGTCGAGAAACACGTCGAAATGCTGGCGAGCAAGCTGCTCGGATACGGCTGGGACGTCGAGGTGGTCGGACGTCGTCGCTATCTGGAGGATCGCAACGCCTACGCCTGGAACGGCGTCGACGTCGTCCCTCTCTGGGCACCGCGCCGGATGGCGTTGGAAGCCATTGTACATACCTTCCTCGGTGTCTGGCTCGCCGCCTGGCGGCGCCCGGATGTCCTGCACATTCATGCCATCGGCCCCGCGCTGATGACGCCGCTTGCGCGCATGCTTGGGCTCAAGGTCGTGGTGACCCACCATGGCTACGACTATGACCGGCAGAAATGGGGCGGTTTCGCCAGGCGCACGCTGAAGCTCGGAGAGCGCCTCGGCATGCGGTTCTCGAACGGACGCGTGGCGATCTCGAAGGACATCGCCGAGACGATGCATGCCCGGCACCATGTCTCCATGACGCTGGTCCCGAACGGCGTCCAGGTCACTCCGCCGACCGGCGAGGCCGGCATTCTCGCGGAGTTCGGCCTGGAACGGCGGCGCTATATCCTGCTCGCTGCCCGGCTGGTTCCGGAAAAGCGACAGCTTGATCTCATCCGCGCTTTTGCCAAGTGCGACTTGGCCGATATGAAGCTCGTTATTGCCGGCGGCGCTGAATTCGAAACGCCCTACGTCAAGGAGGTGAGGGCGCTTGCGCGCGACGTGCCGGGCGTCGTGCTCACCGGCTTTCAGACAGGCGACAGGCTGGCGGAACTCTTCGACAATGCCGCCCTTTTCGTTCTGCCGTCCAGCCACGAAGGCATGCCCATTGCGCTGCTTGAGGCGATGGCCTACGGGCTGCCGGTCCTTGCAAGCGATATCGTCGCCAATCAGGAGATGGAACTGGCGCCCGACGAATATTTCCCGTTGGGCGACATCGACGCGTTGGCGTCCGGTATCGTGGAAAAACTCGCAGCCCCGCTCAGCGACGAGGAGGTGCGCGAGCGTGCGGCGCACGCGGAAGCCGCCTATAGCTGGACAAATGTGGCACAAAGGACCGCGGCGGTGTATAGCGCGTTGCTGGCGAAATAGCCGGACGTTAGCGTCCGCCGTGTCGCCGGCCGGAGCTTGCCCCGTGCGTTCACCACGCACCGCTCACCTCAAAAATGCGGCCGCGCCCCCGCAACGCGATGAACGCGCAGGCGCCGTCGCCGATCGTTCGATGATTGCCGTGCCTCGCACGCCTCCTGGAAGACAAGCCGACAATGACTATCAAACGCGCCGCCAGCCTCTTCGCATGGATCCTCTTTGCCGTGATCGCCTATTCGACGATGTCGCCGCTCGACCTGCGGCCCCGCATCGGGCACCTGGTCCATCTCGAACGGTTCGGTGCCTTCGGCCTGCTGGGCCTGCTGTTCGCGATCGCCTATCCGAGGCGGCTGGGGCTCGTGCTGGTTCTGGTCTTTGCGACGGCCATCGGCTTCGAGCTGCTGCAGATGGTCTCGGCCGATCGCCACGCACGCGTGACGGATGTGATGGTCAAGCTTCTTGGCGGCGCCTGCGGCGTCTTTGGCGGCTGGTTCCTTCATCGCTTTCGCTTGCCGCTGCTGCGACTGCTGGGGCGGTAAACCAAAACGCAAAATATCGCCGATAAGATCGGCGGCAACCGGAGCAGGCCTGCGCTCCGTCGAGACTGGGGGATCGCGTGGCAGTATCCGTCATCATCAAGACGCTGAACGAAGAAAAACGCATCGCCGCGACCATTGAAAGCGCGCTGAAGGCGCTCGAAACCGTTGGCGGCGAGGTCATCGTCGCCGATAGCGGCTCCAGGGACAGGACGGTGGAGATCGCCTCGCGCTATCCGGTCGTGATCGCACAGATCAGCCCGCCGGCACTTCCGAGCTGCGGCATCGGCCCGCAACTCGGCTTCCAATACTCGCGCCACGCGCATATCTGCCTGCTCGACGGCGACATGTTGCTGGACGACGATTTCCTCGAAGTGGCGGAAGCGTTCCTCGCCGAAGACCCCGAAGTGGCTGGTGTCACCGGCCATGTCCAGGAGATGCTGACCTCAAACCTCGAATTCTCCCGCCGGGTCACACGCAATTCACCAGAAAACCGGATCGGCGCGATCGACCGCATGAATGGGGGCGGCCTCTATCGCCGGGCGGCGATCGAGGCGGTCGGTTACCTGTCGGACCGTAATCTGCACGGCTATGAGGAGTTCGACCTCGGCATCCGGCTCAGAAGTGCCGGCTTTAAGCTGCATCGCCTCGACCGACGCTTCGTCCAGCATTTCGGCCACACTGACAATTCCTATCGCCTGCTCGTGCGCCGCTGGAAGAGCAAGTATCTGTTCGGCATCGGAGAACTGCTGCGCGCCTCGCTCGGCCAGCCCTATTTCCTCCAGCTCGTCAGAGAGCTGCCGGAGCTCAAGCTTTGGGCGCTGGTCTATCTCTGGTGGGCGGCGTCGCTTGCGATCCTGCTGTTCGTGCCCGATAAACTCCTTGCGCTCGGCATCGTTCTTGCGATCCTTGCCGGCGTGGTCGGGCTGATGAGCCTGCGCAAAGGCGGTTTCAGCATGGGGCTTTATACCGTCGTCGCCTGGTTCTTCCATGCCGCGGCGCTGCCGGTAGGCTTCTTCCGGGCGCGCCGAAAGCCTGACGCGCCGATCGAAAGCAAGCTGCTCGGGGCCCCGGCATGATGCGGCGGCCATTGCTGGTAGCCGCGGCAGCGCTTGCTGCTGTCTGCTCGCCGGCGCAGGCATCGGACCAGTGGCTTGCCGTGCGGGAAATTTCCCTCGAGTTCGAGGCTGGCAGCCCTCTCGATTTTTCGTCTTTCCTGCCGAACGGCACGATCGATGCGGATCACCGCCTGGTCGCCGGTGCCGGCGGGCGGCTTGCCTTCGCGAAGTCGCCGGACAAGCCGGAGCGCATGCTCTGCGCATCGCTTGCCTGGAGCCCAGCCTCCGGCGGGTTTCCGGATCACGAAACGGCTGACCGCTACGCCCGGCAGCTGGCGATGCGCGGCTACAATCTCGCCCGGCTGCATTTCGTCGATGGCAGCCTGATGTTCGGCCGGGACCGGGATTTCGATTTCGACCCCGAGACGCTCGACCGTGTCCACTACCTGCTGGCGGCGCTGAAGAAGAACGGCATCTACTGGATGATGGACGGCCTCTCGTCGCTGCGCGGCGTTTATGGCGGTTTTGACGATCGTTGGGACGATGGCGGTAACCTCAAGCTCGAGCTGTTTGTCGACGAGCGGGCGTTCGACCACTGGAAGCGCATGCAGGAGATGATCCTCGGGCGCGTGAACCCCTACACGGGCGTGGCGCCAATCCGCGACGATGCGCTGGCGGTCGTCATTCTCGCCAACGAGAACGGCATGGAGTTCGACACCGTCGTGCACGATCGGCCGGGCAAGCCGCCCTATGATCCGCAGCTTGCCAAGCCGTTCAACGTGTGGCTCGCCAAACGCTACGGATCGACCGAGGCGCTCGCCAAGGCGCGGCCTGACCTCCGCCCGGACGAGACGATCGAGGCGAGATCCGTGGCGCTGCCGGCGGACCGCTACGTCCCTGCTCCGCGGCTGCGCGACCTGCAGGCCTTCTTCACCGAGACGGAAGAGGCCACGACCGCGCGCATGAGCGAGGTGCTCCGCAGGCTCGGCTACCGCGGCTTGATCAGCAACTACAACAACTGGCCGACGGTGCAGGCGTCGCTCAGCCGCCGCGGCCTCGAAGCCGTGACCATGAATACATATCACGACTGGGTCAGCGGCTACGCCCCGGGAAGCAAGACGACGCAGGTCAGCTCGATCGCCGACGGTGTTAATTATATCCGCATGATCGCGGCAACGCGCTGGCTCGACCGGCCGTTCCTCGTCAGCGAATATGATCATCTGTTCTGGAACCGCTACCGCTACGAGGCCGGGCTGGCGATGCCGGCCTATGCGGCGCTGCAAGGCTGGGACGCGCTTTGCCGACATGGCCATGGCCCGATCGTTCTTTCCTACGGCGAGCCGTTCCCGCACAAGAAGGCGATGCTGCCTTATGCCATCGCGCTCGATCCCGTCGCGCGCGCCGGCGAGACGCTGTCGGCGCTTCTCTACCGCCGCGGCGACGTGGCGACCTCAGCCGTCACCGTCCCGTTTGCGGTACGTGGCGAGGAGGATCTTTCCGACGACATGCAGGCCCGCGAACCGGAACGCCTGACGGACCTGGCGTTGGTCGGGCGGATCGGTCTTGAAGACGTGAACCGGCTCGGCGATGTGCCGGCGGTGAAGCAACCGCGCCAGCAAGACAGCGAAGGGATACTCGGCAGCCTGCGCCAAAGCGGCGCGCTTTCTGATGAAAACGGTACCAGCATCGATACCGGCATTTACCAGAGCAGCACCGGCGAGATCCTGTTGAACCGCTTTGCCGGACAATTGCGCGTCGTCACCGACAAAACGGAGGCAGCCGCCTTCTCGACGCTGCGAGAGCCGATCGATCTTGGCCTGCTCAGGGTCGAGCGGGCCGATGGCAATGGGCTCGTTGCGCTCTCGGCGCTCGATGCGGATGGAGGGCTCGCAAGGGGCCGGCACCTACTGCTGATCTTTGCGACCGATGCACAAAACACCGGCATGGCGTTTCGCGACACCGAGGAGAAGGTGATCGAGGACTTTGGGCGGCTGCCGGTTCGGCTGCGTGAAGGCTATGTCGATCTGACGTTGGCGCGAACCGCGAAGAACTGGAGCGTTTCGCCCGTGGGCCTCGACGGCAAGGTGCATGCGCCGGTGGCGCAAGGCACGGGCGACGTCGCCTTCCGGCTCTCCAACAATGGGCCCTTCGGCCCAACCACCTATTTCCTCCTCGAATTGCGGTAAGGAGTGGCGCGGCACATCGCTGGATCAATGAATGGCCACGATGTCAGTCTATGCTCCGCCCCTTTCACGTACAGGAGGTTGAGATGAGAATATCGGAAGCCATGCATCCCGGCGCTCGCTGGATCTCTCCCGAAACCGATCTGAAGACAATCGCGCGTATCATGCGCGACGAGGACATCGGTGCGCTGCCGGTCGGCGAAAACGACCGCCTGATCGGCATGGTCACGGACCGCGACATTGCCTTGCGCGCCTTTGCCAACGGGCGGGACCCGGCGTCGATGACGGCGCGGGACGTGATGACGAGGGATATCGTCTATTGCCGCACGGACGAGACGATCGAACATGCCGTTCATCTGATGGAGGCGAAGCAGGTGCGGCGTCTGCCGGTGATCGACCAGGACAAGCGCATGGTCGGTATGCTGTCGCTGGGGGACGTCTCCCATGCGGGCAGCCAGCAATTGTCGGGCGAACTCGCCAGAGCCGTCACGGCCCACCACGTCTAAGGTCGGGCTCTACAGGGTGCGGCGCCTTTAAGAGGGCGCCGCAAGCCGTTTCGTTTGGGGTCATCAGAACCGGTAGCTGATACCGGTGCCGATGAGCCACGGATCGAGCTTGACCTTGCCGCTGACAGCACCGGCGCCGGGCAGGGTGGCGTTGACCTCCGGTTCCAGGAACAGCTTCTTCACGTCGAAGTTCAGGCCCCAGTGGTCGTCGAGCTTGATGTCGACGCCCGCCTGCAGCGCCACGCCAAAGGTGTTCTTCAGGTTGAAGCTGGAGAAATCGCCGCGGGGCTTCTCGTTGTAGAACATCGTGTAGTTCACGCCTGCGCCGACATAGGGCTTGATCTCGTCGGTGACGTTGAAGTGGTACTGTAGCGTGAGCGTCGGTGGCAGCAGCCAGGCCTTGCCGATCTCGCCGAGGCCGGCGATCGAGCCGCTGCCGCGTGCCGTGTGTGGCGTCGTGCCGAGGATCAGTTCGGCGGCGATGTTGTCGGTGAAGAAATAGGTGATGTCGAGTTCCGGCACCACGGAATTGCTGACGCCGACCTTTTCGCCGTCGAGCGCGCTGCCGTTGAGATAGAGCGTGCCCTTGTCGTCAGGCAGGACAGCCAGTGCGCGGCCGCGGATCATCCACGGGCCTGGCTCGCTTGCGAAAGGCATTTCCGGTGCCGCGACCGCGCCCGACTCGGAGAGATCTGCCGCCGTCGCGAGCGCGAGCGGCGCCGCAAGCGCGGCGAAAAGGACGGCAGATGGCAGAATGGCGCGAGTAGGCATGATTTTCCGGACCCCCAGAAGAAGTTGAACATCGCCGGTCAGGGCGTTGGCGGCAGGGATTCTGCGGCCGACGGCACTATGCTCAACAGGGCGTCTCAGCGGTTGTCTTGGATCAATGCGCGCGCGAATCACCAAGCCCTTGGGGATAAAGGTGGATTCGGCTGAGGATGCGATATCCGCGCCAATCCCCTGTCAGGCGGGCATGCGCGGAATGCTGGCAAGAAGACGCTGTGTGTATGGGTGCTTCGGGGTGGCCAAAATGTCGCGGGTCTTGCCGCTTTCGACCACCTTGCCGCGCTCCAGAATGACCATCTCCTCGCAGAGGGCCGCGACGACGCCGAGATCGTGCGAGACGAAAACCAGCGTCAGCTTCTCAGCGAGTGTCTTGAACAGCTCGACGATGCGGATGCGGGTGGAAAGGTCGAGCGCGCTGACCGCCTCGTCGGCGAGTACGATCTGCGGTCGCGCGACGATGGCGCGGGCAATGGCGATGCGCTGGCGCTGGCCGCCGGAAAACTCGTGCGGGTAGCGGTGGAGTGCATCGGCAGGAAGCCCGACCGCTTCGAGCGCCGCGGTGACCGCCTGCGTCCGGTCACCCGGGATCCGCAGCGACCGCAGCGGCTCGCAGATAATGTCGATCACTCGCTGGCGCGGGTCGAGAGAGGAATAGGGGTCCTGGAAAACCGGCTGCACGGCACGACGATAGCGCTGCATGAAGGCGCTGCTGCCGGTGTCGAGGATCTCCTCGCCGAAGCGAATGCTACCGCTCGTCGGGCGAATGAGCCCGAGCATCAGTCGCAGCAGCGTCGTCTTGCCCGATCCGGATTCGCCGACGAGACCGACGCTCACTCCCGGTCGCACCGATATCGAGACGTTGTCGAGGGTGGTCTGCTGGCGGGAATAGCCGAAGCTGACGTTTTGAAGATCGAGCATCATGATCCGGTTGCTCCCAGCGCTTCGTCGAAGAGACGGGCGGCCTCGACCAGCGTCCTGGTATAGTCGTGCTGCGGCTTGCCGAAGACCGAGCCGACCAGTCCCTCCTCGACAGCGATACCGTTCTTCAGCACGAGGACGCGCTCCACCACCTGGGCAACCACGGGCAGGTCGTGGCTGATGAACAGAAGCGCCATGCCGGTCTCGCGCACCAGCTGGTCCAGCAGCTTCAGGATCTCCGCCTGGGTCGTGACGTCGAGCGCGGTCGTCGGCTCGTCGGCAATCAGGAGCTTCGGGCGGCAGGCGAGCGCCATGGCGATGGCGACGCGCTGGCGCTGGCCGCCGGACACTTCGTGCGGGTAGGAATTGATGATGCGGTCGGGCTGCGGCAACGCCACCTTGTCGATGAGGTCGCGGACTTCGCGTTGGACCGCCTCCTTCGTTGCCTTGCCGCCGTCCCGTTCCAGACGCCGGCGAACGGGCTCGGCGATCTGTCGGCCAATCTTCATCAGCGGATCGAGCGCGGTCAGCGGCTCCTGGAAGACGACCGCTGCGGCCACGCCGCGCAGCCGGTTCATCACCCGATCTGTGGCGCCGACCACCTGTTGCCCGTCGAGCGTGATCGAGCCGGCGACAGTGATCGACGGCGGCAGCAGGCCGGTCGCTGCCATTGCCGTCATCGATTTGCCGGAACCGGACTCACCGATCAGGCCGATGCGTTCGCCGGGCCGGATTGAGAGGGAAAGGTCAGAGACCAGCGGCTTGTCGCCGGCGCGGATGTCGAGACCCTTGATGTCGAGAAGCGGCGTCATCGCGATCTCCCCCGTGTCGGATCGGCGATATCGCGCAGGCCGTCGGCTAGGAGGTTCATGCCGATGACGAGTGCGACGAGGGCGATGCCCGGCGCGATCGCGCCGATCGGCGCCGTATAGACGGTCCCTTGCGCTTCCTGCAGTAGCCGTCCCCAGGAGGCGTTCGGGGGCGGCGCACCGAGCCCGAGATAGGAGAGCGACGCCTCGGCGATAACGGCCAGGCCGAACTGCAGGGCGAAGTTGACCGAGAGTGTCGGCCAGATGTTGGGAAGCACATGGCGGAAGACGACTCCGGCCCAGGAGGTTCCCGATGTGCGCGAGGCGACGATGTAATCCTGCCGCAGCACCCGCTTGGCAAGGATGCGGGTCAGCCGCGCGACGATCGCCGAGATGGCAAGCCCGAGTGCCAGGATCGCCGACCAGAGACTGGCGCTGTCGCTTGCCGCCACCACCAGCATGGCAAGCAGCAGGGTCGGAAAGGCGATCAGGATATCGAGCGTCGCGGCCATCACGTCGTCGGCAAGGCGCGTGGCGAAGGCTGCGAGAACGCCGAGGCTGACGCCGATCGCAGCCCCGATCACAACCGCACCGGTGCCGACCAGCAGCGCTGTGCGAGCGCCGATCATCAGCTGGGTAAGCAGGTCGCGGCCCAAGCGGTCAGTGCCGAGCCAGTGCAAAAGCGACGGCGCTTCCAGTCGTCCGCCTGAGGCGTTCAATGGATCATAGGGCGTCCAGAAGAGCGTCAGTACCGCAACGGCGACGTTGAGGCCGACGAGCGCAAGGCCGACGGTAAGCGCCAGCGAGCGCCGGCGTTTCGGCGCAGAAACGGATGTACCGATCGAGGTCATGCGTTGCCTCCGACGGCCCGTTCGCGCAGGCGTGGATCGATCAGCCGTTGGGTGAGGTCGGCGGCAAAGCCGATCAGCAGCACCAGCAGGGTGGAGATGAACAGCACGCCCTGAACGTTCGGATAGTCGCGCTGCTCGATCGCAAGCAGCAGCATCGAGCCAAGGCCTGGCAGCGCGAAGACGCGCTCGACGACGACCGCGCCGAGCAAGGTCGTCGCAAGCTCGATGCCGAGGATGGAAACGATCGGCACGGCGCCATTGCGGATGCCGTGGCGAATGAGCGCTTCGGGGAAGCTGGCGCCGAGGGCGCGCGCCGTTCGCAAGTAATCGCTACCGAGAACGTCCTGCGTCGCCGAGCGCACATAGCGCAGCAGTGACGCGCCCATGACGAGGCCGATCGTCATGACGGGCAGGGCGAGCGCATAGAGCACCTGCCCCTCATTCTGCCAGCCGCGGCGGGGAAAGCCGCCCGAAGGGAACAGCCGGAAGGTGACGGCGAACAGCGTGACCAGCAGAATGCCGACCCAGAAGACGGGGATGGCGATGCCGAGCTGCGAAACTGTCGAGATCAGTCCGCCATACCAGCGATCGGCCTTGACGGCCGAGAGGATGCCGAGCGGAACGGCGATCAGGATGGAGAGCACAAAACCCATCAGCGCCAACGGCACGGTGACCGTCAACCGCGCGGCGATCTCCTCGATCACCGGCTTGCCGCTGACGAAGGACGTGCCGAGATCGAAGCGGGCGAGGCTGCCGGCAAAGCGCAGGAACTGCTGCCAGAGCGGCAGGTTCGAGCCGACCTGTTCGCGCGCCTTCTCGATCTGCACGGCATCGGCGCCGACGGAGAGAAGCGCATTGGCGGGGTCGCCGGGCAACAGGCGCAACAGCACGAACAGCACCACCGCTGCGATCAGCAGGGACAGAAGCAGAATGGCAAAGCGGCGGACGAGATAGGTGAGAATGGCTGCATTCCTTTCTTCTCACGGGATCCGTGATCAGAGAGCTGGCTTTTGCACCAAAAAGAAGAGGGAGGCTAGAGCGTCTCTCGTCTTTGGGAGTGCCTGTGGAAGGCCTGAGAGGTGCTCGGACGAATTGGCGCGAAACGCAATCAGCCCCCGGAACGGATCCAGGGGCTGTCGTTTACGCATCCGGCGCGGATGCGCGCCGGATGGCCATGCCGCTTACTGCTCGCTCTTCTTGATGCCGAAGGCGAAGAACTGCGAGTTCAGGCCGTTCACGGGATAACCGGTGACGGCCGAGCTCGAGACGACGATCTGCGGGTAGAGGTAGAGCCAGTTGCTGGCGGCATCCTCGGCGATGATCGTGTTGGCTTCCTTGAGATTGGCGGTCTGCTCGTCGGTGTTGGCCGCTGCCTCCGACGCTTTGATCAGGTCGACGACTTTGGGATTGTTGTAGCCCCAGTAGAAGTCCGGATTGCCGTAGAAGACGATGTCGCGGTGATTGACGTGCTCCTGCAAAGTCGCCTGGAAGTCATGCGCTTTGTAGACCTTCGTGTACCACTCGTTGGCGGTGATCACGTTGATCTCGACCTTGATGTTGACCTTGGCGAGTTCGCTCTGGATGAACTGGGCGACGATCGGATGAGGGTCGTAGTTCGGCGTGTCGAGCTTGAAGGTGAAGCCATCGGCAAAGCCCGCTTCCTTCAGCAGCGCCTTGGCGCTCTCGACGTCATAGGCATCGACGGCGGTGAGGTCCACGTACCAGGGGTCCGTCGGCGGAACGAAGGAGCCGATCAGCGTGCCGTATTCGCCCCAGATCGACGTCAGCAGCTTCTTGTCGTCGATGGCGCGGGCGATCGCTTTGCGGACCTTGACGTTGTCGAAGGGGGCGACGCGGTCGTTGAAGGCGAGCAGTTCCTTGGTCGTCGACTGGCCGGCGGTGACGGTGAAGTCAGGATTGTCCTTGAACTGGGCGATCGAGTCCGGGCTCTGGACGCTGGTGATGATGTCGACGGCGCCGGTCAGGAGCGCATTGTTGAGCGCGGTCGCGTCGGTGAAGTACTGGAAGACGACTTCGCCATTGGTCGGCGCGGTGCCCCAGTATTTGTCGTTGCGGATCAGGGCCAGCGACGAGCCGCGGCGCCATTCGTCGAGGCGGTAGGGGCCCGTGCCATCTTCGCTGGCGTTCAGGTCCTTGGCCGCATCGTTGACGATCCAGACATAGCTCAGATTGTAGGGCAGCGAGATCGAGCGGGCAGACAGCTTGACGACCACCGTCTGGTCATCGGGCGCCTCGATGGCGCTGATGGTTGCAAGGCTCTTCTTGCGCGAGCTCTTGGATTGCTCTGCCGTCACGCGTTCGATGCTGTACTTGACGTCTGTCGCCGTAAGCGGATCGCCGGAGTGGAAGGTGACGCCGGGGCGAAGCTTGAAAGTGTAGGTGAGGCCATCGTCGCTGACGCTCTGCTCGGCCACGAGACCCGGCTGAACGTCGCCGGCATCGGTCAGCGTGAACAGCGCTTCATAGACATTGCCGTTGAAGGCTTCGTTGATGCCCTGGCCGGCGCCGGCGGTGTTGTCGAGGTTCTGCGGCTCATAGAGCGAGCCGATGGTGATCGAGGCGTTGGGATCGAATTTCGCGTCCTCGGCAAGAACGGCCGTGCTCGACGAAAGAGCCAGCGCCAGCGTGGTAGCTGCCAAGGTTGCGCCGCGCGCCCGGCGGGTTTGTCCCGCGGTCTTGCCAAAGCCGATGATAGTGCCAGTCATGTCCCAAACTCCTGCTTATGCCTGTTGTGCGGATCGCACCGCCGCCCGAATTCTAGCCATCGGACGATTGCCGTGCATCATACTTATTCCCTAGTAATTTAGTGGGAAAATTGATTTCTTTTGTCAGGCGAAGTTGAAATTTGTACCCGCGATTGCGGCGATTGGGCAGATGCGTGTTTCGCTTTTCATCGCTCGGTGTCGGCGGAGATATATCAGGCAGACTTTGGACGGGCCGTTGGCGCTTGAGGAATTGACGTGAACTCCTTCCGCTGATTGTGAACGCCAGGCGCCAAGCGGAAATCGATTGTTGTTCGCAAATCTTTTCCCTCGAAAATTGCAAAATGCAACGAGTCGACAAAAGGATTCGACAGTCGGAAGATTCTGATATATCGGCTGATTAATCGTTTAATCACGCGATAGCGGAAACCACTGACTTGGCGCGTTCCGGACCAAAACTGACGAGGATTGCCAGAACGCTGGGCGTCTCCGCGGCGACGGTTTCAAACGCGCTCTCGGGCAAGGGGCGCGTCTCCGCCGAGATGGTGGAAAAGATCCGCGCGACCGCTGCCGAGCTCGGCTATGTGCCGAGCCAGGCGGGCAGGGCGCTGCGCACCGGCCGCACCGGTGTTCTCGGCCTCGTGCTTCCCGATATCGCCAATCCGCTCTTCCCGCAGATCGCCCAGGCAATCGAGCTTGCGGCTTCGTCCTCGGGCTATGGCGTGCTGATCGCCGACTCGCGCGGCGACGTCTCGACCCAGACCAAGGCGATCGAGCGCCTGATCGATCGCGACGTTGATGGCCTCGTGATCGTGCCGCGGCGCGGCACGCGCATTGCCGATGTCGGCTGTCCGGTCGCCGTCATCGATACGCCCTCGACGCCGGGCAACACGGTCGCCGCCGACCATTGGGGTGGCGGCCGGCAGATTGGCGAACACCTTAAGGCTCTCGGCCACCGCCGCGTGATGATCATCGGCAACAATCCCGCCTCGAACGTGCAGAACGACCGCGCCGGCGGTATTCGCTCGGTCTTCGGCGAGGGCACCCATGCCGATACGCTCTGGATCGAGCCGTTGGAAAAGGCGGCCGGCAAGGGCTGTCCGCTCGGCCTCGCCGACAAGGTGGCGGAAGGCTACACGGCCTTTGCTTGCATCTCCGATCTCCATGCGCTGAGGGCGCTGACCGAGCTGCAGCGCGCCGGCATCAACGTGCCGGAAAAGGCGAGCGTCACCGGTTTCGACGACCTGATCTGGTCGCCGGTCATCACGCCGGCGCTGACGACCGCGCGCATGGACATGACCGAGATCGCGGCGATCGCCGTCGCAGCGCTCGTGAAGGCGATCAGCGAGCGCGACCCGTCCGATCCCGCGATCGGCGCACCGGTTACGGCGGCGACCTCCAAGGTGCCGATGCATCTGGTCGTCCGGCAATCGGCCGCGGCACCGTCCGCGTCTCAACCCGTTCTTACCACTGCCACCGCAGCTACATCCGTCACCGAAGGAGGACACCAGCCATGAAGAAGTTCTTGCTTGCCTCGAGCGCGCTCTTGCTCGTTACCGCCCCTGTCGCATCCGCTCAGGAAAAGACGCTCACCATTTCCGTCTACGGCTTTGCCCAGGACGCATTCAAGGAACTGGTCTACACTCCGTTCGAACAGAAGTGCGGCTGCAAGCTCGTCGTCGAAACAGGCAACAGCGTCGAGCGCCTCGCCAAGATGGAAGCCAACAAGGCGAGCCCGGTCGTCGACATGGCCGTCGTCTCGATGGCCGACGCGCTTTCGGCCACCCGCGCCGATCTCATCGAAAAGATCGACACCTCGAAGCTCCAGAACTTCAACAAGCTCTACGACCTTGCCAAGGACCCGAACGGCGACGGCATGAGCGTCGGCTACACCTTCTATGCCACTTCGATCGTCTATCGCTCGGACAAGATGGAAGTGAACTCCTGGGCCGATCTTCTGAGCGACAAGAACGCCAGCCACGTCGCCTTCCCGAACGTCACCACCAACCAGGGCCCGCCGGCGCTCTACATGGTCGGCGAAGCCATCGGCAAGAACACGCCTGACCTCAAGGAAGCGATTGCCGCCGTCGGCGCCAAGAAGGACGATATCGTCACCTTCTACGTCAAGTCCTCCCAGCTCGTTCAGCTGATGCAGCAGGAAGAAATCTGGGCCGCTCCGATCGGTCGCTTCTCCTGGGAAGGTTTCACCAAGCTCGGCCTGCCGATCAAGTGGGCAACGCCCAAGGAAGGCCAGACCGGCGGCATGAACGTCATGGTGCTGACCAAGGGCAGCAAGAACCAGGATCTGGCGCTTCAGTTCATGGACTTCTGGCTCTCGACCGAAATTCAGACCGCGCTTGCCGAAAAGCTGGTCGACAGCCCGGCCAACAAGGACGTGAAGGTTTCGCCTGAGATCGCCGAAAACCTCACCTACGGCGAAGAGACCGTGAAGAATCTGAAGCTGATCCCGTCGGCCGTTGCCCTCGACAACCGCGAAGCGTGGCTGTCGGAGTGGAACGCCCAGGTCGGCCAGTAAGACCAAGCCATTGCGACCTCCACCGGCGGATCGTGATCGCCGGTGGAGACCTGATGCGACGGGCGCGATGAGACGCGCCCCGGAATGCCTTGAAAGGAAGAAGGATGTTCCAGAACCGCGCCGAAGCCCTGGCGCTCGCTCTGCCCGCAGCGGTCTTTGCGGCGATCGTCTTTCTGGCGCCGGTGGTGATCCTGCTGGCGGAAGGCTTTCGCAGCGCCGACAGCTGGTCGCTGTCGGCCTATACGACCTTCTTTTCCGATCCGCTGAACCGCACCGTCTTCCTGCGCACCTTCCGGCTCGGCCTGATGGTTACCGTCGTTTCGGCGGTCATCGGCTATGCCGCCGCCTTTGCGATCGTCAATCTGACGCCGCGCAACAAGGGACAGATGATCGGCCTTGTCGTGCTGCCGCTGATGATCTCGTCGGTTGCCCGCACCTATGCCTGGATCGTCATTCTCGGCCGCACCGGCATCGTCAACCAGGCGCTCCAGCTTGTCGGCCTCTCGGATGAGCCGATCCGCTTCCTCTTTACCGAGACCGCCGTGTTCATCGGTCTCTTGCAGCTTTTCCTGCCGCTGATGATCCTGTCGCTGATCAGCGCGCTTGAAAACATGCCGAAGGATGCGATCCCGGCTGCCCGCGTACTCGGCGCCAACTGGTTCCAGGTGTTTTTCAAGGTGATCCTGCCGCTGACCAAGGAAGGCCTGGTGATCGGCGGCACGCTGGTCTTCACCGGCTCGCTCACGGCCTACATCACACCGGCGATCCTCGGTGGCTCCAAGGTGCTGATGCTCGAAACGCTGCTCTATCAGCGCGTCACCGTCGCCAACGATTTCGTCGCGGCCAGCGTCATCGCCTTCATCCTGATCGTCATGAGCTTTGCCGCCAATCTTCTTTTGAAACGGCTTGCCACCGCGAGGAACAAGCGATGACACCTCGTATCTTTACTCCGCTCGTCCTCTTCCTGGTGATCGGCTTCCTGATCGGGCCGTTCTTCATCATCGTCGCCGCGTCGCTCTCCGGCGGCGAGACGCTGGCCTTCCCGCCACAGGGCTTCTCGCTCAAGTGGGTCGCCAAGGTGTTCACGGTCGAGAGCTTCCAGGAAAGTTTCGCGATCTCGATGCTGCTGGCGATCGGCGGAACGGCGGCCGCTCTCGTGCTCGGCGTTCCCGCCTCCTACGCCCTGTCGCGCTACAAGCTGCCGTTTGGCGAAACTATCCGCACGATCGTGTCGCTGCCAATCATCGTGCCCGGTATCATCGTCGGCCTGGCGCTCTTGCGTTACATCGTCGTGCCCTTTGGCCTCAACATCACGCTGACGCTGTTTCTCGCCCACACCGCGCTGGTTCTGCCCTATGCGGTCCGGGTCGTCTCGGCGAGCCTCAACAACCTGCGCTCCGATATCGAGGAGGCAGCTGTGCTGCTCGGCTCCTCGCGCGCCGGCGCCTTCTTCCGCGTGGTGATGCCGAACATCCGCAGCGGCATCCTCGCCGCCTTCATCCTCGGCTTCGTCACGAGCTTCAACCAGGTGCCGGTATCGCTCTTCCTCTCCGGTCCGGGTGTGCGCACCCTGCCGATCGACATGCTCTCCTACATGGAGATCACCTACGATCCGTCGGTCGCCGCCCTCTCCGCGCTGCTCGCCTTCATGTCCATCGGCATCGTCTTCCTTGCCGAACGCTTCCTGGGATTCTCTCGCTATGTCTGACGCCCCCTTCCTCAGCCTTGAAAAACTGACGCTCGCCTATGGCGATACCGTTGCGGTGAAGGACCTCGACCTTTCGATCCGCAAGGGCGAACTGGTGGCCTTCCTTGGGCCCTCCGGTTGCGGCAAGACGACGACGATGCGCTCGATCGCCGGCCTGCTGTCGCCCGCGTCCGGCGCGATCAAGCTCGATGGTGCCGACATCACCCGCGTGTCCGCCAACAAGCGCTCGGTCGGCCTGGTCTTTCAGTCCTATGCGCTGTTTCCGCACCTGACTGTGTTCGAAAACGTCGCCTTCGGCCTGCGGCTGAAGAAGCTGCCGGCCAACGAGATCGAGAGCAAGGTGACCGCCGGTCTCAAGTCGGTCGGGCTTTCGAAGTTTTCCGCCCGCAAGCCGGGCGAACTCTCCGGTGGCCAGCAGCAGCGTGTCGCGCTGGCGCGTTCCATGGTCATGGAGCCGAAGGTGCTGCTGCTCGACGAGCCGCTGTCGAACCTCGACGCTCGTCTGCGCCTCGAAATGCGCACGGAACTGCAGCGGGTGCAGAAGGAAACCGGCGTCACGATGATCTTCGTCACCCACGACCAGGGCGAGGCCCTGTCGCTGGCGGACCGCATCGTCGTCATGCTGAACGGCGCGATCGAGCAGATCGGCACGCCCGAGGATATCTACAACCGCCCGATCTCGCGCTTCGTCGCCGACTTCGTCGGTTTCGAAAACATCTTTGCCGTCGAGGGCGGCAAGCTGAAGGCCGAGAACGGCCCGATCGATCTCTCCGGATCCCTGCCGCCTGACACGGCAGGGCTTGCGTGGCGTCCGCGCATGGTGACCCTTGGTTCAGGTCCTTTCCAAGGCACCGTGCGCGGAGCCTCTTTCTCCGGCAGCACGCGCGAGTACCTGCTCGATACGCCGCTCGGCGCCATCAAGGCGGAAGAGGATGCAGCACTTGCAGCCCGTGAAACCGGTTCTGCCATTGCCTTCGACCTGCCGGTCGAGAAGGCCGCACGCCTCAAGAAGTTCGGGTAAGGTCCGATGGGTGTCTGGATCGATACGGACATGGGGTTCGACGACATTGCCGCAGTGCTTGTCGTCCTTCATGCCGGTGAAGAGATCGACGGCGTTTCGCTGGTTTTCGGTAACACGCCGCTTGACCAGGTGAAGCGCAACGCTGCCGGCGCCGCGCGCGCTTTCGGCTGGGCTTTCCCCATCCATGAGGGGCGCGCCCTGCCGGTGCTCGGCAAGCTCGAAACTGCCGAACGCATCCTTGGCGAAGCCGGCATGCCGACAGCGGGATTGACGCTGCCGGAGGCCGACGCCTTGCCGGTAAGCGACGCCTTTGCGGCACTTTGCGCCTGGCTGGAGCAGGAGGGGCCGAAGCGGATTCTGGCGCTCGGGCCGCTCACCAATCTCGCTGCCCTTTGCCTTGCCCGTCCGGACTTGGCGAGCCGGATCACCGACCTCACCTGGATGGGGGGCGGCGTCACCAGCGGCAACCATACGGCATCTGCCGAATTCAACGCCTTCGCCGATCCGGAAGCGCTGGCGATCGTGATCGCTCATGGCCTGCCGCTGCGCATGGTCGATCTCGATCTCTGCCGCAAGGTCTTTGCCTACCCCGATGACGTCGCGCCGATCCGCTCGGCGGGTGGCGTCCATGCCGCCCTCATCGCCGATCTGCTTGCCGGCTTCATTTCGATCGGCACCAGTCGCGGCCGGCCGGGCATGGCGATCTACGACCCTTGCGCTGCCGTTGCCTTCGTCAATCCGGGCGCAATCTCGTTTCGCAAGGCGCGCATTGATGTCGAACTCGGAGGGACGCTGGCCCGCGGGCGCACCGTCGTCGAAACGCGCGAAAGCCACGCGATCTTCAATGCCGAATATGCCGTCGATGCCCATGTCGAGACGACCAGGGCTCAGATCCTGGGCGCTTTGATGAAGGAAGCGCAGAAGTGAGTTCCATAGAGCAGCCTCAGGACTTGATGGATGCGGCGCTCCGCAGCCGGGCAGTGGCGGCAGCGCGTGGTGCTGAACCGTTCGACGTTCTGATTTCGGGCGGTACGCTCGTCGACGTGGTGACGGGCGAGCTTCGCCCGGCCGATATCGGCCTTGTTGGATCGTTGATCGCAAGTGTCCACGAACCGGGCACGCGCTCCGATGCGGCAACCATGATCGATGCGACGGGCGCTTACGTTTCGCCCGGTCTGATCGACACCCATATGCACGTCGAAAGCTCGATGGTGACGCCGGCGACCTATGCCAATGCGGTGCTGCCGCGTGGCGTGACGACCGTCGTCTGGGATCCGCATGAGTTTGGTAATGTCAACGGTGTGGCCGGCGTGCGCTGGGCCGCAAACGCCAGTCGCGATCTGCCGCTGCGCACGGTGCTGCTGGCACCGTCGAGCGTGCCGTCAGCACCCGGCCTGGAGCTGGCCGGTGCCGATTTCGACGCTGATGTGATCGCCGACATTTTGAGCTGGCCGGAAATCGGCGGCATCGCCGAAATGATGAACATGCGCGGCGTCATCGACGGTGAGGCACGGATCACCGGGATCGTTCAGGCGGGGCTTGCCGCCGGCAAGCCGGTCAATGGCCATGCGCGCAGCCTTGCGGGCTCTGATCTCCAGGCCTTCGTGACCGCCGGCGTCAGCTCCGACCATGAGCTCGTTTCCGGCGACGATCTGCTGGCAAAACTCAGGGCAGGGCTTTCGATCGAACTGCGCGGCTCGCACGATCACCTGCTGCCGGAATTCGTCAAAACGATCAAGGCTCTGGGCCATCTTCCTCAGACGGTAACGCTCTGCACCGACGACGTTTTCCCGGACGATCTTGCCCATGCCGGCGGCCTCGACGACGTCGTTCGCCGGCTGGTGCGCTATGGCCTGCCCGCCGAATGGGCGCTTCGGGCAGCCACGCTGAACGGCGCGGTCCGCCAGGGCCGGCATGATCTTGGACTTGTGGCGCCAGCGCGTCGGGCGGACATCGTGATCTTCGAAGATCTCGCTGATTTCCGTGCGCGCACGGTCATCGTCGACGGCAAGTCGATTGCAGACGCCGGACGGATGATCGAGCCGCTCTGCGGCATCGCCGCCGAGACCCTGCACGGCACGATGAAGATCGCGCCGCTGTCGGAGAACGATTTCCGCATTCCAGCAGATGGCACGAAGGTCCGCGTCGCGACCATCGACCGGCCGCGTTTTACCCAATGGGGCGATGCCGTTGCCGCGGTTGAGGGCGGCTTCGTCGTTCCGCCCGAGGGGACGACTCTGATCGCCGTGGCGCATCGTCACGGGCGCGCCGATAGCCGACCGGCTGTGGGTCTGCTGTCGAGTTGGGGCGCCTGGCGCGGCGCCTTTGCAACCACGGTATCGCATGACAGCCACAACCTCACGGTTTTCGGCGGCAATGCGCAGGATATGGCGGTCGCTGCAAATGCGGTGATTGCTGCCGGTGGCGGCATGGCCGCTGTGTCCGGCGGCAAGGTCAATGCACTCCTGCCTCTGCCACTCGCGGGGCTGGTTTCCGAGGAGCCGCTGGAAGAGGTGGCGGATAGCTTTGCAGCACTCCGCGAAGCAGTCGGCCGCATCGTCGATTGGCAGCCGCCTTACCTGGTCTTCAAGGCCTGCTTCGGCGCGACGCTCGCCTGCAACGCCGGACCGCACCAGACCGATCGCGGCATTGCCGACGTGGCGACGGGCAAGGTCATGGAAAGCCCGATCCTGGAGATCCTTGAAGCCTGACATTCAAAGGCCGCTAAGGCAGAGCGGCCGTTGAAGTCCGACGTCATTTCCGTATGACAGCTTGCCTCGCCCTTCAAGCGCAGGTTCTAAATCCTTGAGATCGCACGCTCCCGCCTGCTTCTTCGCGATCAAAGCGTTACTCGGCGCGTGCCAGTTCCTGTTCCACGAGGGTCGACCAGAAGGTGGCGCCCGGACCGATCGCGTCGTCGTTGAAATCATAGGCAGTGTTGTGGTGCAGCGCGCCGTCGACGGCGGGGCCGTTGCCGAGCCAGACGTAACAGCCGGGCGCTTCCAGCCCGAAGAAGGCGAAATCGTCGCCGGCGGTCGACGGCGGAAATGACGTCCGGGTCTTCTTGCCGAACACCGCCTGAGCGGCGCTCAACGCCCGGGCAGTGGCATCGGCGTCGTTGACGACGGGCGGAATGCGGCGTTCGAATTCGTAGTCGACGGAAATCCCATACATCTCGGCGGTACCACGCGCGAGCCGGCCGATCTCGGTTTCGAGCTGATCGCGCACTTCGGGCGTATAGGCGCGGGCGGTGCCGCCGATTTCCACCGTATCGGGGATGACGTTGAGCGCCTTCGGGTCGCCGGCGCGCACGGAGCAGGCGCTGACGACGGCTGGCTGTAAGGGATCGACGACGCGGCCGACGATCGACTGCAGCGAGGCAAGGAAGGTGCCGGCGGCCGTCACCGGATCGCGGCCGAGATGCGGCTTGGCGCCATGGGTGCCGACGCCGCGAAAGGTGAGCCGCCAGCTATCCGAAGAGGCAAGCTGCGGACCGGCGACGACGGCCATCTCGTCCGGGTCAAGGCCCGGCATGTTGTGCAGGCCGTAAACCGCGTCGCAAGGGAACAGCTCAAAGAGGCCGTCTTCGACCATACGTTTCGCACCGCCACGCCCTTCCTCGGCCGGCTGGAAGATGAAGTGCACCGTGCCGGAGAAATTACGGGTCTTCGACAGATGGCGGGCGGCGCCGAGCAACATGGTGGTGTGACCATCATGGCCGCAGGCATGCATCTTGCCGGCCTCGCGGGATTTGTAGGGACGGTCGGCGATCTCCGGCATGGCGAGCGCGTCCATATCGGCGCGAAGGCCGATCGAGCGTGTGCCGTTGCCGACCTGCAGCGTGCCGACGACGCCGGTTTTTCCCAAGCCTCGGTGGACCTTTAGACCCGCTTCCTCAAGCCACTTGGCAACGAGATCGCTGGTGCGTACCTCCTCGAAGCCGAGTTCCGGATGGGCATGCAGGTCGCGACGGAAGTCGGTGAGGAAGGTGAGGTCGTCGGCTATTCCGTCTGGCAGGCGCATCGTCAGGCATTCCCATGTTTCATTGCGCGAAGGGCTTGTGAATTCCGCGTGCTTTGCTTGAGCCGCAGCGCCCTTTCGGTTTGATCGAAGTCGCAAACGGTATAGACGAAAACGGCCGGAACCAGAACAGCAAGCCGGCCTTTTTGATCGCCTTTCATTTCGGGCGAAAGCGCGCAGACGAGGACCGGACCGATGCAGCCCCACGACTTCTGGCAGGAAATCTACCCGCCGAAAAGCTTCGATATTCAGGCGGGTTATCGCGATTTCTTCCCGGCGTCCCTCGGCGATGGCAGGCAGATTCTCCTGCCGATCCGTCAACTCGCCGACGGCAAACATGCGCTGGCCTCGCTGATCGTCAATCAGGCGAGCTTTGCTGTTGAGGACGCACTGGCAACGGAACTTGCGGCGAAGCTCGCACCCTATGAGCCCGAAGTCGTCGCCGGTCTGCCGACGCTCGGCCTCACGCTTGCGTCTGCCGTTGCCCGCAAGCTCGGCCATAGCCGCTACGTGCCACTCGGAACGTCCAAGAAGTTCTGGTATGTCGACGATCTCTCCGTGCCGCTCTCCTCGATCACCACGCCCGACCAGAAGAAGCGTCTCTACGTCGATCCGCGCATGTTGCCGTTGCTTGAGGGTAAGCGCGTGGCTCTGATCGATGACGTCATTTCCAGCGGTACGTCGATCCTTGCCGGGCTGACGCTGATGGAAGCCTGCGGCATCGAGCCGGTCGCGATCGGCGCGGCCATGCTGCAGACCGAGCGCTGGCACCAGCCGCTTGCGGACCGTGCACCGCATTGGCCGGAGCGTGTCGTCGGAGTGTTTCAAACGCCCTTGCTTCAGCGGGGTGAAGACGACAGCTGGCGCGCCGCCTGAATTTCTTGGCTTCCGCGCGGCAGCGAAGATAGATTTGTCTATCTGCTCGGGACGTTACGAAAGGACTTGCATGCGGTTCATCAATCCGATCCCTTTCGTCCGCGACATCGATCACTCCCGGGAATTCTACGAGAAGATTGTTGGCCTGACGGTTCGCGAGGATTTCGGAAACTTCGTCCTCTTCGAAGGCGGCTTCGCGATCCATGAAGGACGTTCGCTGGAGCGGACCGTCTGGCGAACAGAGTTTGGTTCGGATGAGCCTTACGGGCGGCGAAATCTGCTGCTTTATTTCGAGCACGAGGATGTCGATGCGGCCTTCGCGCGCATTGCGCCGCATGTGGACCTGATCCATCCGGTCGAGCGTCAGGCATGGGGCCAGCGTGTGTTCCGCTTCAGTGACCTGGACGGGCATGCGGTTGAGATCGGAGAGCCGCAGGTGCTGGAATCGCCAATCGACCCGGAGAACCCCTAACTTATTCAGGCGCTGGCTTCATTGAAAGCCAAGGCGCCCTCGCCGTCGCGAAGGCGTCTTGGATTGTGTGCTCTCCTTTAGAGGGCGAAGCGCGGCTTAGTTCGCCGGCCTGACCTGATAATAAACCGTCGACTTCGCGCCGCCCGCCTTGGCGATGGTGTAGACATCGTACGAGGCCTGCGGATCGTTGCCCATGCCGAGCGAGCCTGAAGGCATGCCGGGAACCGCGATGCCGGCGACATCCGGCTTTTCGGCCAGCAGCTTCTTTACCGCTTCGAGCGGTACATGGCCCTCGATGACATAGCCGTCGATGACGGCGGTATGGCAGCCCTCCATGTCGGCCGGAACCGCAAAGCGCGTCTTGATCACCGACATGTCGGCCTCATCGCGCACCTCGACCTTGTAGCCGGCCGCTTCCATTGCGTCGGCCCATTGTTCGCAGCAGCCGCATTGCGGATCCTTGTAGACGGCCATGGTGCCGGTTGCCGCGACGGCGCCCGTCGCAAAGAGGGTGATGCCCGCGATCGTGCCCGCCACGAAATGCCTGCGTAATACGTTCATCGAACATTCCTTTCCATTCTTGCCTGATCTCAGGATTGTGGCGCCCGGGCCGCGCAAAGTCGACCCGGGCAGTTTGTCGCTGCTACTTGATCTCGGTCACGGTCAGCTTGCCGTTGACACGGTCGGCGACGAATTCGATCGACGCGCCTTCCTTGAGCTTGGCAAGCACCGCGTCATCGGCGCGGAACACCATGGTCATGGCCGGCATGTCGAGGTTCTTCAGATCCTCATGGTCGATCGTCACCTTCTTGGCCTTGGTGTCGATCTTCTTGACCACGCCCTTGGTGAACTCCGCGGCCTGGGCGGGTAGGGAGAACGTGGCGGTGGAAACAGCCAATGCGAGCGCTGCGAGGAGTTTGCCTACGGTTTTCATGGTTTCATCCTTTCCTGTTTTCTAGGGTTACTTCTTCACTACGTCGAGTGGGCCGTGCATGCCGGCGTCGTAATGGCCCGGCACCAGGCAGGCGAATTCGAAGGTGCCGTCGTTGGTGAACGTCCAGTAGATGTCGCCGGACTTGCCCGGCTCGAGCCGGATGGCGTTCGGGTCGTCGTGCTCCATGTCGGGGAACTTCTCCATGGTGATCTTGTGTTCCTGGATCGTCGCCTTGTCGTCGAGCACGAATTCGTGGGCGAGTTCGCCGGCGTTCCTGATGGCGAAATGGACCGTCTGGCCCTGGCGAACCTTGATGGTTGCCGGGGTGAAGATCATCTTGCCGTCGTCGGTTTCCTTCATGGTGACGCGGATCGTCTGCGTCGACTTCTTGCTGTCGCCGGGCTCGCCGATCGACACCTTGTCGTGGCCGCCGGCGTGGCTGCCGCTGGCGAGCGCCTGGGAGGAAAGGGCGGAGGCGATAACGAGCGCCAGAGCGAGTGCTGATTTCTTCATCGTAATGTTCCTGATGGATTTGAAAGAGGTCATTGCAGTCGGCCGCCCTCTCACGGTTTGGGCGTGAGCACGGTCTTGGCATCCTTGGCCCGCGTCGGTTCCGGCAATGCGCCGGTCCATTCCCAGGCCTGTGTTCCCGGCGGGTTTTCGTACCAGCCGGGATCGCTGTAATCGCCGGCGGAGATGCCTTCGCGCACCTTCACCACCGAGAACATGCCGCCCATCTCCAACGCGCCGTGCGGACCCCAGCCGGTCATCATCGGGATCGTGTTGTCGGGGAGCGGCATTTCCATTTCGCCCATGTCGGCCATGCCGGCCGTACCCATGGGCATGTAGTCGGGCTTCACCTTGCGGATCTTTTCCGCGACCGATTTCTTGTCGGCGCCGATGAAGGTCGGGATATCGTGGCCCATCGCGTTCATCGTGTGGTGCGACTTGTGGCAATGGATCGCCCAGTCGCCCTCGTACTTGGCGTCGAATTCGTAGGCGCGCATGGCGCCGACGGGAATGTCGATCGACACTTCCGGCCAGCGTGCCTCCGGCCGCACCCAGCCGCCATCGGTGCAGGTCACCTCGAAGTCGTAGCCGTGCATGTGGATCGGATGGTTGGTCATGGTGAGGTTGCCGACCCTGACCCGCACGCGGTCGTTCTTGGACACGACCAGCGGGTCGACGTCCGGGAAGATCCGGCTGTTCCAGCACCACATGTTGAAGTCGGTCATTTCCATGATGCGCGGCACGTAGGTGCCGGGATCGATGTCATAGGCATTGAGCAGGAACACGAAATCCCGATCGACACGCATGAAGTTCGGATCCTTCGGGTGCACCACGAAGAAGCCCATCATGCCCATGGCCATCTGTACCATTTCGTCGGCATGGGGGTGGTACATGAAGGTTCCGGACTTCACGAGGTCGAACTCGTAGACGTAGGTCTTGCCGGCCGGAATATGCGGCTGCGACAGGCCGCCGACGCCATCCATGCCCGAAGGCAGGATCATGCCGTGCCAGTGAATGGTGGTGTGTTCCGGCAGTTTGTTGGTGACGAAGATCCGCACGCGGTCGCCTTCGACCGCCTCGATTGTCGGGCCTGGCGACTGGCCGTTATAGCCCCAGAGGTAGGCGGTCATGCCGTCGGCCATCTCGCGTTCGACCGGCTCCGCGACAAGGTGGAATTCCTTGACGCCGTTGTTCACACGGTGCGGCAATGTCCAGCCGTTGAGGGTGACGACCGGGCTGTAGTCCGGTCCGCTCGTCGGCACGAGCGGCTTCTGGGTCGAGGCATTGTCCATGCTTGCCGCTTCGGGCAGGCCGGAATTTGAGGTTTGGGCCCAGGCGGCGGTCGAAACGAGAGCAGCACCGGCGCCGAGGAAGTTTCTTCTGTTGAACATATCTGATCCTTTTTTGAGTTAGGGCGGGATGCGTACGGAAAACCGCACACACTTTTCCTGCTCCCGCCCTAGTGTCCGGCGCCGGCTTCCGCTGCCGCGGGCGCTGCCGCGCCTCCAGCCGAGCCGCCCGATCCGCCGCCGTGGATTGCGGTCATCAGATCGGCATCGGCCAGCCAGAAATCGCGCTTCGCGTTGACGGAGAGCACGGTCGAATTGACCTTGGCCCTGACGTCGGCAAGCAGCTCGAAGGTGCTGGTGATCATGCCGTTGTAGCTGAGCGTCGCTTCTTCCTCGATCTTGGTGCGCAGCGGCACGACGTTGTTGCGGTAGTGCCGGGCGATGTCGTAGCGCGAGCGATAGGCCTCGTAGGCTGAGCGTGCTTCCGAGCGGATGTTGACCGCCTTTTCCGCCAACAGGTTCGCCGAGCGCATATGGGCAAGCTCGGCCTTGCGCATGCGCGCATTGCCGCTGTCGAAGATCGGGATCACGAATTCGAACTCGAACTGGCCGGTCGTCTCGACCTTGGTGCCATGATCCTCCTTCTCCCGTTCCGCCTCCGCACCGGCGACGAGTTCCAGGTCGGTCACGTAGCGGGTCGCCTCGGTGAGGCTGTAGGACTTGGCCACGGCTTCGAGGTCGAGGCGGGCGATCTGCAGGTCGACGCGGCGCTTCAGCGCTTCGGCCTCGATGCTGTCCTTGCGGGCCAGCGTCTTCGGCAGGTTCGGCAGGCGGTTCGGCACCTGGTAGTCGACATCGCTACCCCAGAGACCCATCAGTCGCGTCAGATTTTCCTTGGCAAGACGGGCTGCAAGCCGGGCTTCGGCTGCCTGGCCGGCGAGTTCGGCGTTGAAGACGTGCTCGCGCGCCTGGTTGCCCTTGCCCATGGCGCCGGTCTCACCGAGTTTTGCGGCGAGTTCCGAGGAGGCGTCCGCAGCCGCCTGGGCCTGGTTCAGTTGCGCGACTGTTTCCCATGCGGCAACCGCTTCGATCCAGGCGCGGCGGGTTTCGGCGGCCAGCTGCAGCGTGCTGAGCGCGGCGTTGAGCTGCGCCTGGCGGAAACGCGCGTCGGCGACCGCGATGGTCTTGTCGCGGGTCAGGAGCGCCAGGATGTTGGTGGTGACCAGCCCCTCGATCGCCTTGTAGGCCTGCAGTTCCGGTGTGCCGATCCCGGTGGTGCCGATCGAGACAGTCGGGTTGAGAAACAACGTCGCCTGCCAGGCATCCGCCGACGCGTCGCCGAGATCGGCATAGGCGGCCTGCAGGCCCTTGTTGTTGAGGAGTGCGACCTGAACGGCGGTGTCGGCGTCGATTGTCTTGCGCTTCAGGAGCGCCTTGACCTCGGCATTGACCTTGTCTGCCTGTTCGCGGTTCTGGATCCAGACGCTTTTCTTGGTCGCGGCCGTCGAGACCTTGGCATCCACGGTGGTGAAGCCCGCGTCCTTGGCCGAGTATTCGGTCACGCAGCCGGCGAGCACGAGGGGCAGACCGATGGCTGCCGCGAGGTTGAGCTTGCGAAGCCTCATGACGCGTCTCCCTTGGCGGTCGACTGTTTTTCGTTGAGGGGGCCCCAGGCCTTGGGGCCGGTGGGTTCGCGGTGGGTGTAGCCCGAAATGGGGCTGCGATACTGCGTGCTTCGAATACCGCTCGTGCTATTGGCGGGATCGCCAAGGCTTGAGACCTCGGCAGGCAATGTGGCAGCGCATCCGCCCAGGATGATGGGCAGGAGCGCCATGGAAAACAAACGTTTCATGGTCAAACCTGAAATGTGAATGGCAGAGGCCGGCGATCGACCGGATGAAACCGGGCGGGCCTTGTCGCGGACGGCGCTAGAGGTGGTCGAGCGTCACATCGGACACGCGGAAACCACGGCAACGCTTCGCACCACTGCAGATCCTTCCGTCGGCCAAGACCAACGGAGACCCGCAGCAGCGGTCACGGATTCACGAAATCAGGCTCTTGGGGGACGATGAAGGCCGTCGAGCTCACCGGGGGTGAGCTGCGGGTGCGGGCCGAAATTGCGGATGGAGCGCGGGAAAGCCGGATGGCTTCCGTCGACATCGCCGAGCACCGCCACGGCGGCGCAGAAGGTCTTGCAACAATCCTTCTTGTCCGACTTGCCGCTTTCTTTTGCCGGCTTCACCTTGCCCTTGTCGAGGCTCGGGCAATGCTCGGTCGCAGCTTGCATCGGATTGGCGGCTGCCTCGATCTGCATCGAGCCGTGCGCGGCCGCATGCATCATGCCGGAGGCGGTGGAAAAAGGCAGCACGGCCAGCGACAAAGCGATCGCCAGCTTCAGCACTATCAGCAAACGCAGATATGTGGTTCGCACCTTCTCCATGATCGATCCGTAGAAACGCCTTTGATTCCTGTCAATGATGCTTGCGCCTGGCGCCGTCACGAATGCGTGAGGCTCCAGGATGCGCACTCGTCGTCACCCGTGCCGCCGGTTGCGGACCGGATCGATGCCGGCCGTACCGAAGCGGGCGGGCTCGGTTGCCTTCGTCGGCGCGTTCGTGGCGTCTGCGAGATCTTCGAGAATGGGACAGTCCGGGCGGCCGTCGCCATGGCAATGGGCGGCGAGATGTTTCAGCGTCCGGCTCATCGCCTTCAGCTCCTCGGCCTTGCGCTCCAGGATCTCGACATGTTCGAGCGCGATCTTCTTGACCTCGCCGCTGGCGCGCTCGCGGTCGCGCCAGAGCGCCAAGAGGTCCGCCATCTGCTCGACAGTGAAACCGAGATCGCGCGAGCGGCGGATGAAGCGCAGCGTATGGACGTCGTTGTCGCCATAGTTGCGATAGCCGGCTTCGCTGCGGTCGGCCTGCGGGATGAGGCCGATTGTCTCGTAGTAGCGGATCATTTTCGTCGAGACGCCGGAGGCGCGGGAAGCTTCGCCGATATTCATGATGTCATCCTTTTTACCGCCGTGCGGCCATTCCCTTGAGAATATAAGGGCTCTCCCCGGCTTCCGCCATGCTGGCGAGAGCCGGGGAGACGATCGAACCTAGGCCGCCTGTGCTGCGGCAACCGGGCGAAAGGCCCGAAGCCGCAGGGCATTGCCCAGCACGAAGACGCTCGACAGCGCCATGGCACCGGCCGCAAAGATCGGCGACAGCAAGAGGCCGTAGACCGGGTAGAGCGCGCCGGCGGCAACCGGGATCAGTACCGCGTTATAGGCAAAGGCCCAGAACAGGTTCTCCTTGATGTTGCGGATCGTCGCCTTGGACAGCGCGATCGCATTCGGCACACCCAGGAGATCGCCGGACATCAGCACCACGTCGGCGCTCTCGATGGCGACGTCCGTACCGGTGCCGATCGCCAGGCCGACATCGGCTTCGGCGAGCGCCGGCGCATCGTTGATCCCGTCGCCGACGAAGGCGACCGCGCGTCCGCCTTGCTTCAGCTTCTTCAGAGCCGCGACCTTGCCATCTGGAAGCACTTCGGCGATTACCTCGTCGATGCCGAGCTTGGCCGCGATCGCCTCTGCGGTGCGGCGGTTGTCGCCGGTGATCATCGCGACCTTCAGGCCGAGATCGTGCAGCATGCGGATCGCCTGATGCGTCGTCTCCTTGATCGGGTCGGCAACGGCGATGATCGCCGCCAGCTTGCCGTCGATCGCGGCATAGAGCGGGCTCTTGCCTTCCGAGCCAAGGCGGGCCGCCTGGTCGGCGAAGGCCGACACGTCGAGCTTCAGCTGCGTCATCAGGCGGTCGGCACCGACATGGACGGTCCGGCCCGAGACTTCGGCGCTGGCGCCGAACCCGGGGATTGCTTCGAACCTGGCCGGTTCGGCGATCGCCAGTCCCTTTGCTTTGGCTGCGTCGACGATTGCTTCGGCGATCGGGTGCTCGGAGCGGGTCTCCACGGCGGCGACCAGCGTCAGCACGGTATCACGATCGAAGCCTTCGGCGGTTTCGAGGTCGGTCAGTTCCGGGCGGCCCTTGGTCAGCGTACCAGTCTTGTCGACGGCGATGACGGCGGCGTTGCGCAGCGTCTGCAGTGCCTCGCCCTTGCGGAAGAGCACACCCATTTCGGCGGCGCGGCCGGTGCCGACCATGATCGAGGTCGGGGTGGCAAGGCCCATGGCGCAAGGGCAGGCGATGATCAGCACGGCGACGCCGTTGACGAGCGCGAAGGTGAGCGCCGGATCCGGACCGAAGACCAGCCAGACGCCGAAGGTCAAAAGCGCAATCGCGATGACGGCTGGCACGAACCAGGCGGTGACGCGGTCGACCAGCGACTGGATCGGCAGCTTGGCGCCCTGGGCCTGCTCGACCATCTTGATGATCTGCGCCAGCACCGTATCGGCGCCGACCTTGGTGGCCCGGAAGGTGAAGGAGCCGGTTTTGTTGATCGTGCCGCCGACGACTTCGCTGCCGGCCACCTTTTCGACCGGAACCGGCTCGCCGGTGATCATCGATTCGTCGACATAGGAGTTTCCGTCGAGGACGCTGCCGTCGACAGGAACCCGGTCGCCCGGGCGCACGACGACGGTGTCGCCAGTCTGCACGTCGGACAGCGGCACCTCGACCGTCTCGCCGTTGCGGATGACGCGGGCGGTCTTTGCCTGCAGGCCCATCAGATGCTTGATCGCCTCGGAGGTCCGGCCCTTGGCGCGCGCCTCCAGGAACCGGCCGAGCAGGATCAAGGTGACGATGACTGCAGCTGCCTCGTAATAGACGTTGGCCGTACCGTCTGGCAGAAGCTCGGGCGCGAATGTGGCGACGACCGAATAGATCCAGGCGGCGGAGGTGCCGATCGCGACCAATGAGTTCATGTCCGGCGCCAGGCGGAAGAGGGCGGGGACACCCTTCTGGTAGAAACGCAGGCCCGGGCCGAAGAGCACCAGCGTCGTCAGCGCGAACTGCAGATACCAGCTTTCCTGCATGCCGATATTGTTCATGACGAATTCGTGCACGCCCGGGATGAAGTGCGAGCCCATTTCAAGCACGAAGATCGGCAGCGTCAGGACGCCGGCAATCAGCAACGCGCGCCCAAGCTTTCGCGTCTCCTGTTCGCGCTTCTCGCCTTCGCGGTCGACGCTTTCGTCGCCGGTGATGCGCTTGGCGGCATAGCCGGCAACGCGAACCGCCTCTTCGAGTGCGGCGGCGGTGGCGATGCCCCTGGTTATGCGCACCGACGCGCGCTCGGTCGCCAGATTGACGTTGGCTTCGGTGACGCCCGGCACGGTCTTCAGCGCCTTTTCAATGCGGGCGACGCAGGACGCGCAGGTCATGCCTTCGATGGTGAGCTCGACCGTGTCTTCGGCCGCACCATATCCGGCATTCTCGATCGCCTTGACGATGTCGGCCGACTTGGTGCTGGCATCGAAGCGGACGTCAGCGCGTTCCGTTGCAAGGTTGACCGAGGCTTCGGTCACACCAGGCACAGCGCGAATAGCCTTTTCGACGCGCGCCACGCAGGATGCGCAGGTCATGCCCTCGACGGGAATGCTGGCGCTCAATGCGGCGGCGGACATCGCTTCGAGGTCGTTTGTTCTAATGGGGGTCACAGATCCCATGATCGTGCTCCTTTCTCTGTCTTTTGTCACAACATGGGGCTTCCAACGATGGGAAGGTCAAGGGCGCAAAAGAGATTTCTGCACGCCATCTTCAGAGCGGCTGGGAGAGGTCTGCCACCGCAGCGATAATGGCCCGCGATGCACGATGAAGCCGCCTCGACCAAGTTCAGCCGCGAGGCCCGGCAGGTTTGTCAAAGCGCAGTTCGAATGGCTCCCGGTTTGCCGGCGATCGCAAGGCTGCGACCGTGCTTCGCCTGCCTCTTGCGAGTGAACTGCATCGGATCCATCCTGTAGAAGTTGCGTCCCATAGGGAGGTTAGGATGACGGCTTATAATTGTGTCCGTTTCCGCGTGAGACCCGGTCAAGAGGAACGGTTTGAGCAGCTGTTTCGCAGCGCTGGTCGCGACTTTGAAGGCTTGAGGAAGATGGCGCTCAGCAAGTCAGCGGATGGATCGTATTTCTCAATTGCCGAATGGGAAAGCCTTGAGGCGATCGCCGCGGCACGGCCCATGATGAAGGCGAACCTCGACACGTTCCGCGATACGCTCCTGGAACTCAGCCAGGATCTCGGGGTCACGGACCCGATTTCCGGCGAGGCGATCTTCGAAATGACGCGTTAGAGCAATATGCTGCGCAAGGCGTGACGGCAACAGCTCCGTCGGTTGGTTGACGGGGAGGTCGGCCTTGGCTGCTAAGGTCGCGGACCTGATGACAGTGATGTCGTCGGCTTGCGAACGCGTGGGGCAGCATCAGGACGGGCACGACATCTAGCGCCGGATTTTGGATAGCTTGAGGGCAGAACACTGCGACGAAGGCGCGATGACGGGTTGAGGTCACCGCGGGCAATGGCTATGTCGTGCCGCACACACGCGTCACGAACCATAAGGCCATTCGGAATGATCCCAGACTTTCTCGTTACCCATTCCGGTGGTTTCCACGCCGACGAGCTGCTTTCCAGCGTCATCCTTACGCGGCTTTTCCCTGAGGCTCGCCTCGTTCGCAGCCGGGCGTCGGAATGGCTGAAGCCCGGGGCGGACCGCATCATTTATGATGTTGGTGGCCAGTATGATGCCGGGGCCGGGCTGTTCGATCATCATCAGCGCGGGGCGCCGGTTAGAGAGGATGGCCAGCCCTACAGTTCGTTCGGCTTGATCTGGAAGCATTACGGTCGCGCCTATCTGGCAGCGTTCGGCGTTCCTGAGGCCCATGTGGAGGCGGTCCATGCGGCCTTCGATGCGCGCTTCGTGCTGCCGGTGGATCTGGTCGATAACGGCGCGCTCGACCCCTCCGTGGCCGGCCCCTTGGCGGGGCTGACGCTGTCGGCGCTGCTGGAAACCTTGAAGCCTGTCTTCGACGAATCCGGCCAGGAGGCCGAGGACCGCAGCTTCCATCAGGCCCTTTCGATCGCGCGCGCCTTCGTCGAGGCTGGCGTGTCGCAACGCGCCGCCAAGCTTCGGGCCGAGGCGCTCGTGCTGCAGCAGATCGCCCTTGCCGGTGAGAGCCGAGTGCTCGAACTGCCGCGGGGCATGCCGTTCCGCCCGGCGATCGTGAAAGCTGGCGCCGACCACCTGTTGTTCGTCGTTCATCCGCGCGAGAATGACTGGTGCCTGACGGGCATTCGCAAGGCCGATGAAGGGTTTGAGCTGCGCGCCGATCTGCCGGCTGCCTGGGCCGGCCTGACGAACGGCGAGCTGGAGGCGGCTTGCGGCGTGGCTGGCGCGCGGTTCTGCCACAACGGCCGCTTCATCGCGGCGGCAGCGACGCGGGAGGCAGCACTGGCCATGGCCGAGCTCGCCGTCAAGGAAGCAGTATCGGCGGGCAGCGGTCAGGCCTGAGGAAACTGATGAGCCGACGGCGGCGGCTATGGCCAGTGCGCTGTCGGCAGGATCGCCTGTGACGGGTCACGCCGAAAGCGTGGCCCTGAACTTGCTCGGCGATTGACCGTAGGTTTTTGCAAAAATCCGCGAGAAGTGGCCGGCGTTCTCGAACCCGACTTCGAGCGCGATGTCGATCAACGGCGCCTTCGTCTGCGTCAGCAGATGCTTGGCGCGTTCCAGCCGAAACTTCCGATAGACGAGCGCCGGCGACATTTTCGCCTTGTCCATGAACAGGCGTTCGAGCTGCCGTCGGGACAAGCCGACGGATGCGGCCAGCTCCGGGATCGACAGCGTGTTGTCCGTGTGCTGCTCCATGATGATGAGAGCGGCATTCAGGCGTGGGTCGTTGCTCTCGATCGCCAGCGGTTTTCTCGGCTGGACATGAAGATGCGAGCGGGCCTTGTCGATCTGCAGCACTTCGAGCGCATTTCGCTCGGCTTCCTTGCTGATATGCAGGCGCACGATATGGGCCGCCATGTCGGCGGCACTGCTGCCGCCAGCGCAGGATCCACGGGTGCGATCGAGATTGAAGAGACGGTCCGAACGAACCTTGAGATCGGGGAACCGCTCGCGGAACGCCTGATAATGAAGCCAGCTCACGCAGACGGTGTGCCCCGTCATCAGGCCCGCTTCGGCAAGGACGAATGTCCCAGTACAGAGACCGATCAGAGGCACCTTGCGCGCCGCCGCCTTCTGGAGGAAGCGGACGGTGTCGTCGTCGATCGGCTGTTTGCTGTTGAGCAGGCCGCCGACCACGACGATGTAGTTGAACCCCGCTGGATCAACGAGGTCGGATGTCGGCGCCACCTGCACGCCGCAACTGGAGGCGATGAGATGCCGCGTGTTGCCCAGCACCTGCCAGTCGGCACGGATGCGGCCGGACTTGTCGAGCTCGTCGCTCGCAAGTCGCAGCGTGTCGATGAAGAGCGCGAATGCCGAAAGGGTGAAGGACCGCGCCAGAACGAAGCCGATCTTGAGACGTTCGGGCTGTGTCTCGTTGGATTTGATGGTCGTCGTCATGTGCCCTTCATGCTCGTGCCGCCAAGACCTCCCGTTCCCTATCGAGCATGCTCGGACATATCAGGAGAGGTAGCCGCTGGCGGCCGAGACTTGCCTTTCGCTGTCCATGGGGAGCCTGGGTTCCGTTCTTCCGGCACCCCATGGTGTGGCGCGGGAGGTCGACGCCCGGATGAAGGCGTCTTCGTCCGCATCATAACGAAGAGGACGGGCTCAAATTGCTCTCGTCACGACCTGCGCCGCTACGGTTACGAACATTGCGGCCAGTGTCAGCGCCGCACTGAACCGTGCGACCTTCATCCGCCGTTCGCGCGAGCCGCTCCAATCATACCCCATCACTTCCCTCCCTCCCGACCGGGCCAGAACGCGTTTGCTCGGTCTTCCGCCGAACTGCAGGTCTCGCCAAGTCACGGCTTTGAGTTACCCCTCATGCTGCCGCGATGCCGCCGATCGTGTCAAGTTTGCCTCGGCGCGAGCAATGTTCAGGTGCCCGTCATAGCTCTGCGCAAAGGCGGCTGCGCAAAGGAATTTGCTGTTCGAGGGCGCAAACCCCCTAGTTGTGCGGGGAGCCTCTTTCCGCCGTTGTGATAGTTTTCTCTTTGGTGTGATTTTTTAAAGGGAGGGCGAAGAATGCCCGGCACATTCTCTACCGCCGACATGGACGTGATCAAACAGCAGCACGAGGATTGGTGTCGCGCGAACGACACCGACCCGAACAGTCCCGCGGGAATAGAGAAAGCCATGCAGATGCTGGTGAATTATGGCGGCAGCGCCAGCCAGCAACCGTCCGCGCAGCCGCAGAAGGTGCGCGCCAAAGCGCGCGCCTGATCTCCGCATCCACCCACGTCATTTAGCGGTCCGCGCCTGTCCTCGATCGCCTTGAACGAAGGCGCCTGGTCATAGTCGGGTGCGTGGGGCGGGCCTCCTCACGCGCCTGTCGGCGGCGCCGTCGCGATCAGGCGTTGCCCCATCTGCTTGGGGTGCGCACGTCAAAGATGCACTCTCCGAGGGTCAGAGGTTCTCCTTGAGGAGGACCTCTATTCTGATCTTGTCCTGTGCGGCGTGCGGTTCGCGAAAATCCGTTCGCGCGCGCATGATGCGGATGGCGCTGCGCACGGCGTGTCCCGGGTCCTGGGCGATGACGGCGTCAACGCTGGCGTCGCGCAGGCCGCGTTCGCTGAAGGGGGTGCGTTCGTGGACGACCACCGTGATCTTTTGCAGATCGGTGAAAGATGCGGCGCCCTCGAGCGGGATCCGGGCCTCGGAACTCAACACGTAGATCGCCGCAACCTCTTGATTGTTTTCAAGGACTCGCTGGAGGATCTGGGTGGCCCTGCGCTCGTCGCCGTGGGTTTCGACCGAGGGCAGACATTGCAGGTGAGGGAACTGTGAGTTGACGATATCGTCGAAGCCGAAGCGTCGCTGGATGCTGTCGAGCGACTGCATCGTCTCGGCCACGATCAGGACCTTTCCCGCCCTCCGGCCGACAAACCGGCCGATGATCTTGGCCGCCGTCGCGCCGGCGGCGTAGTTGTCGACGCCGACGAAATCGGCGGTCGGGAGCTTTTCCTGGCCGGACAGAAACTGCACGAACTTGACGCCGCGTTCGATCAGACGGCCGATCGCGTCGCGCACTTGCGGCGATTCCGGCGCCATCATCGCGATCCCGTCGAATTCGTTCTCGTCTATATCTGCGAGGTATTTGGCAACCTTGTGCGGGTCGTCGATCGGGATCTGGACGACGTCAAGGTCGATGAGATCCCCCTTCATCGACACCCGCGCCTCTTCCACCCGGTGGATGAGTTCCGCCAGATAGAGATCGCCGCTCGTCGGCAGCACGAACCGGAACCGGTAGCTCTTGTTGCGGGCAAGGCTGACGGCTGCCGGGTTTCGAATAAATCCAATGCGCTCAATGGCTTCGTTAACACTGCGAACGGCCTTCGGGCTGACATTCGGCCTGTCGTTCAGCACGCGGTCGACGGTTGCGAGGCTCAAGCCCGCTGCCTCAGCAAGATCTTTGGCTGTTGGCCGCATGCGGAACTCCCAGTGTGTATCGTTCCCAATCTACTCCACCAAAATCGCCGCGAAATCAAGAATTGATGTGCGCACCTCAAAAATCGCTTGCGTTGAGGTGCGCACCTCAGTTATGAATCCTTCAGCGAAGAACGCAGGCCCTGAATGCGGCCGCGCCCACCGCTAGTGCCAAGAGGATTTAGGTACGCCAACCGCCCGGTCAGGGCGCTTTCCTTCTGATGGAGGTCAGAAGGTACAAGGGGGAGGAACCCAATGATGAAACGGATTCTGTTGAGCTCGACAGTCATGGTCGGAGCGTATTTTGCCATTGCGGGTGCGTCCGGTACGCACGCTTCCGCAGCCGAACTGACCCTTTGCTGGGCCGCCTGGGATCCGGCCAATGCGCTCGTCGAGCTCAGCAAGGATTTCGAAGCAAAGAGCGGCAACACGATGAAGTTCGAATTCGTGCCGTGGCCGAACTTCGCCGACCGGATGCTGAACGAGCTGAATTCCGGCGGCAAGCTCTGCGATCTGATGATCGGCGACAGCCAGTGGATTGGCGGCGCCGCCGAGAATGGCCAGTACATCAAGCTCAATGATTTCTTCGACAAGGAAGGGATCAAGATGGACGACTTCATTCCCGCAACCGTCATCGGTTACGCGGAATGGCCGAAGAATTCGCCGAACTACTGGGCTCTGCCGGCGTTCGGTGACGTGGTCGGTTGGACCTATCGCAAGGACTGGTTCTCGCGTCCCGAACTCCAGGCGGAGTTCAAGCAGAAATACGGCCGGGATCTCGCCGTGCCGAAGACCTTCGCCGAACTCAAGGACATCGCCGAATTCTTCCAGAAGCGCCAGGTCGACGGCAAGACCGTCTATGGCGCTGCCATCTATACGGAGCGCGGCTCAGAAGGCATTACCATGGGCGTGATGGACGTGCTCTACAGCTACGGCTTCGAGTACGGAAATCCGAAGAAAGCCTATGAGCTCGACGGCTTCGTCAACTCGGCGGACGCGGTCAAGGGTCTGGAATTCTACAAGGCGCTCTACGATTGCTGCACACCGCCCGGCCATTCCGACGCCTACATGTCGGAGGATATCGACGCCTACAAGTCCGGCCAGGTCGCCCTGCAGATGAACTTTGCCTTCACCTGGCCCGGCATCCATGCCGACGCCAATGTCGGCGGCGACAAGTCCGGCTACTTCCCCAATCCTGCTGGTCCGACCGGTGTGCAGTTCGCCCAGCTGGGCGGCCAGGGCATCTCGGTCGTCGCAGCGTCCGACAAGCAGAAGGAAGCGCTGGATTACATCAAGTGGTTCGCGCAGCCTGAAATCCAGAAAAAGTGGTGGGCGCTCGGCGGATACTCCGCGCTGCGCTCGGTGGTCGAGGACCCGAGCTTCGCCACGAGCCAGCCCTATGCGCAGACCTTCCTGGATTCGATGGCAATCGTGAAGGACTTCTGGGCCGAGCCGTCCTACGCCTCGCTGCTGCAGGCCTCGCAGAAGCGCTTCCACGATTACGTCGTTGCCAACCAGGGCACGGCGAAGGATGCGCTCGATGGTCTCTCTGAGGACTGGAAGGACATCTTCGAAGACGAAGGCAAGTATTGACGCAAACACCCGCCGCCTCCCGGCGGAAGCGTCCATGCGGGGCCGGCCGGCCGATCTCTCGCGCCGGCCCCGCATGCCCATTCGTCAATGCCTTAGGGGAATACCATGCTCCATTCTTCGATCGATCGCGCTGCGCACGCGACGCCGCCCGTGCTTGCACGGCGCATCAGAGGCTTGTCGGACCGCGCGATCGCCTGGATCTTCGTCGCACCGTCCATTGTGCTTTTGCTTGCGATCAACATCTTTCCGCTGATCTGGACCGTCCGGCTGAGCTTCACCAATTTTCGCGTAAACCGCCCGAACGAACCTGTTCAGTTCGTCGGTCTGCGCAACTACCTGAACATCCTGACCGACAAGGACATCTGGCTGACGATGCAGGCGACGGCCCATTTCCTGATCTGGACGATCGTCCTGCAGGTGCTGATCGGCTTTGCTCTCGCCTATCTCATCAACAAGAAGTTCCGCGGCAACGACCTGTGGACGACCATCATCGTGCTCCCGATGATGCTGAGCCCGGCCGTCGTCGGAAACTTCTGGACCTTTCTCTACCAGCCGCAGATCGGCCTGTTCAATTACGCGATCGGGTTCCTGACCGGAGCAGACCCGTCCAGTTTCTCGATGATCGGCGACACGTCGCTGGCGCCCTGGGCGATCATCATCGTCGACACCTGGATGTGGACGCCGTTCGTCATGCTCATCTGCCTTGCCGGGCTGCGCTCCATTCCGAGCAGCATTTATGAGGCGGCGGAATGCGACCGGGCCAGCAGCTGGCGCCAGTTCTGGACCATCACCATCCCGATGGTGCTGCCGTTCCTGATGCTGGCCATCCTTTTCCGCGGCATCGAGAACTTCAAGATGTTCGACCTGGTCGTGCAGCTGACGGGCGGTGGCCCGGGCTCGATCACGGAGCTGACGTCGATCAACCTGAAGCGTGAAGCCTTCGAGAAATGGCGCACCGGATACGCGTCCGCCTATGCCGTCATCCTCTTCGTGACCGTCTTCGGCCTTGCGTCGATCTATGTCAAAGCACTCAACAAGGTGAAGCAGAGATGAGCAGCTTTTCTGTAACGGAGCCATCCGCACGGCAGAAGTGGTTCGCAGGCGCCCTGGTCGTGCTTTATGCGGTGATCACCATTCTCCCGTTGCTCTGGATCATCGGAACTGGTTTCAAATCGCCCTCTGACGCGATCGCCTATCCGCCGAAGACCTTCTTCGAGCCGACGCTCGAAGGCTATGTGAACCTCTTCACGACGCGCACCCGCGTTTCGGAAGAACAACTGAAGGAAATGGGCGAACCGAAGACCTGGTACGAGCGTCTCGTTCGCAAGGATGGGCTGATCATCGCCGGCCCGTCGCGGTTCCCGGAGCGCTTCTACAATTCCGTCATCATCGGGTTCGGCTCGACGGTCCTGTGCATCGTGCTCGGAACGGCCGCGGCCTATGCCTTCTCGCGCTTCAAGGTGCCGCTCAAGGACGACCTGCTGTTCTTCATCCTTTCCACGCGCATGATGCCGCCGATCGCGGTCGCCATTCCGATCTTCCTGATGTTCCGCTCGCTCGGGCTGAACGACACCCATGCCGGCATGATCCTGCTGTATACGGCAGTCAACCTGTCGCTCTCGGTCTGGCTGCTCAAGGGCTTCATCGACGAGATCCCGATCGAGTATGAAGAGGCAGCTCTGATCGACGGCTACACTCGCTTCCAGGCTTTCTACAAGGTCGTGCTGCCCCAGGCGGCGACCGGCATCGCGTCGACGGCTATCTTCTGCCTGATCTTCGCCTGGAACGAATACGCCTTCGCCGTGCTGCTCACGTCGGGCACCGCGCAGACCGCACCGCCCTTCATCCCGACGATCATCGGCGTCGGTGGGCAGGACTGGCCGGCGGTGGCGGCCGGTGCGACCCTCTTCCTCGTCCCCGTGATGGTGTTCACGATCCTGCTTCGCAAACACCTGCTGCGCGGCATCACCTTCGGAGCGGTAAGAAAATGACAGCTTTCCTCAACCAGTTGCTCCGCCTTCGCCGTGGCGCATGGGAAATGGTGGCATCGGTGCTCATCGCGCTGGGCGTGGTCATGCTCATGCAGCCAGTGTCGCTCACGCTCTACTCCTTCTCCTTCCTCGTGACGCTGCTTGGAACAGTCATGTTCATCATCGTCAGCCATTTTCCGGAGTGACCCATGGCACAGATCAGAATTGAAAATGTGCGCAAGGAGTTCGGAGCGTTCACGGCTGTCCAGTCTTCGAGCTTCACGGTGGAAGACGGCGAGTTCTTCATGCTGCTCGGCCCATCGGGATGCGGCAAGACGACGACGCTTCGGATGATGGCGGGACTGGAGCTGCCGACGAGCGGCCAGATCTATATCGGCGGCGAAGAGGTCGGCATGAAGCGGGCGAGGGAGCGCGATATCGCCTTCGTCTTCCAGATGTTCGCCCTCTATCCCCACATGAACGTACGCAAGAACATCTCCTATCCGCTCGTCAGCCAGGGGATGAAAAAGGCGGATGTCGCGGCGCGTGTCGCCGAGGTGGCAAAGATCCTCAGAATTGAAGGCATTCTCGACAAGCCGGTCGGCGGGCTCTCGGGCGGTGACCGCCAGCGTGTTGCGCTCGGCCGGGCGATTGTCCGCAACCCGAAGGCCTTCTTCATGGACGAGCCGCTGGGCGCGCTCGACGCGGAGTTCCGCGAACATATGGCGGGGGAACTGCGGGCGCTGCACGATCGCATGGGCGCGACCACCGTCTATGTGACCCATGACCAGCTGGAAGCGATGCAGATGGGCGACAAGATCGTCGTCATGAACCACGGCGTCATCGAGCAATTCGGCCGGCCGCAGCAGATCTACGACTGGCCGGCGACCAAGTTCGTCGCCAAGTTCATCGGCTCCCCGTCCATGAACTTTCTGGAGTTCGAGGGCATGATCGGTGTCGGCGGCGACAGCATCGATCTCGGTGGGAAAAAGGTGGCGGTGCCGGCGTCGCGTGAGGGCAGGGCCGGCACGCTGTCGCTCGGTGTGCGTCCCGAGCATGTCCGTTTCGTCGACGACTCCAGCTACAGAGGCCGCGTGATCGCCGTCGAGTATCTCGGCACGACACAGATCGTCACGATCGAAACGCCCAACGGCGAGATCAAGGCGCGCACGCCCTCCAGTCAGGCAGCCCGTACCGACGAGCTTCTCGGTCTCGATTTCAACGCGCGGACCTTGACGCTCTTCAATGCGGAGACGGGTCGTGCTCTTGTCTCCGAAGCCAACGAGGGAGTGCTGCGCCGTGGCTGAAGTCATCCTAAGAAACGTGACGAAGACATTCGGCACCCACACAGCGCTGGACGATGTCTCGATGACGATCCCGGACGGGTCGTTCGTGGTTCTCCTTGGCCCGACAGGCGCCGGAAAGACGACGACGTTGCGCATGGTCTCGGGGCTCGACACGCCTAATAGCGGCGAGATCTTTATCGGCGGGATGTCTGTGCAAGGACTGACGCCGGCGCAGCGCAACGTGGCGATGGTATTCCAGCAATATTCGCTCTATCCGCATCTGTCCGTCCGGCAGAACCTGGAATTTCCGCTGAAATCCCCGCTCTTGAAAACGCCGCAGAAGACGATCGACGAAAAGGTGAACGCCATCGCCGAGGTCTTGCAGATTTCGCACAAGCTCGACAACAAGGCGACCGCCTTGTCCGGTGGCGAAATGCAGCGCGTGTCGATCGGGCGTGCGCTTGTCAGAAACCCGCAGATATACCTGATGGACGAGCCCTTGAGTTCGCTCGACGCGAAGCTTCGAGCCGATCTGCGCGTCGAACTGAAGAACATTCAGGCAAAGTCCGGGGCGACGCTTCTTTACGTCACCCACGACCAGATCGAAGCGATGACCATGGCAACGCATATCGGTGTGCTCGAAGAGGGCAGGGTTGTTCAGTTCGGATCACCAAGAGAGGTCTACGAAGCGCCGGTCAGCGTTTACGCCGCGACCCGCCTCGGCCAGCCGCGCATCAACGTCCTGCCTGCCAAGCTTTTTGCGGGCGCGCCGGACAAGGCGCAGTCGATCGGCCTTCGCCCCGAAAATATCGTCCAGGGCGCCGGAGAAGATGCACTCGTGACTCGTGTCGAACATTTGGGCGACCAGACGCGCCTGCATCTCACGTTCAAGCAGCACAACCTCGTGACGGTCACGGACCCCCATACCGGGTTCCGCGGCGGCGAGACTATCAAGATCCAGCCAGACAAGCCGCTCTTCTTCGACGCGGCCGGAATGCGCATCGCTTAGGAGGCGAACATGAATCAGTTTATCAACCGCAAGGAAAATGCGGTTACGGAAGCGATCGACGGGGTTCTTGCCGCATCCGGCGGCGCGCTCAGCCGCCTCGACGGATATCCGCACATTCGCGTCGTCCTGCGCTCTGACTGGGACAAGGGCAAGGTCGCGCTCGTCTCCGGTGGCGGCTCGGGACACGAGCCCGCGCATATCGGCTTCGTCGGCAAGGGCATGCTGACGGCCGCCGTCTGCGGCGACGTCTTCGCATCGCCGAGCGTGGACGCGATCCTCGCCGGTATCCTGGCGGTGACGGGACCTGCCGGCTGCCTGCTGATCGTCAAGAACTACACCGGTGACCGGCTGAACTTCGGCCTCGCGGCCGAACGCGCCCGCGCCTACGGCCTCAATGTGAGCATGGTCATCGTCGATGACGACATCGCGCTGCCGTACCTTCCGCAGGCACGCGGTGTCGCCGGTACCCTGTTCGTCCACAAGATCGCCGGAGCGCTCGCAGAAAGCGGGGCGGACCTCGATACGATCGCCAATGCGGCGCGCAAGGTCATATCGGGCACGAGCACCATCGGCATGTCGCTCGATACCTGCACCGTTCCGGGCTCGCCGAAGGAACATCGCATCCCCGAAGGCCATGCGGAACTCGGCCTCGGCATCCATGGCGAAGCTGGCGTCGAACAGATTGTGCATTCCGATGCGAGAAGCGCTGTTGCCGCCATGGTCGAGCGCCTGCAGGCGGCGATGGAGGACAAGCCGCACGTGGTGCTCGTCAACAATCTCGGCGGAACGTCTATCCTGGAAATGTCTATTCTCATGCACGAACTCGCCCAGTCGGCGATCGCCGATCGGATCGTGCATCTGGTCGGACCTGCGCCGATGATGACGTCGCTGGACATGCGCGGCTTTTCCGTCTCCGTCTACCCAGCCGACAAGGCCGAGCTGGAGCTGTTGTCCCGGCCCGTGGCGCTTCCGGCCTGGCCAGGCGTGACCGCCGTCAGGCCGGTGAATGTACGCGCCCTGCCTGATGGCCTGACGCCGATTTCGCCTCTGCCTTCGCGGCACGATGCGACGCGGCAGTTCCTGCTTGCCTGCTGCAACCTGCTGATCGATGCGGAAAAGGACCTGAATGCACTCGATGCCAAGTCCGGAGACGGAGACACCGGCTCGACACTCGCCGGCGCCGCACGGGCACTCATTCAGGCCCTCGATCGCCTGCCGCTATCCGACCACACGCAGCTCTTCCGCGCCATCGGGCAGGAGTTGAGCCAGACGATGGGCGGCTCTTCGGGCGTGCTTCTGGCGATCTTCTTTGCCGCCGCCGGGGATGGCGCCTCGAGCGGGCTTTCGATCCGCGAAGCGCTGAAAGCCGGGTTGGCGCGCATGCAGGAAATCGGCGGGGCGCAGATCGGCGACCGCACCATGGTCGACGCGCTTTCTCCGGCACTGGACGCGCTCGACGCGAGCATCGGCGCGGCCTCCAAGGCGGCGCGCGACGGCGCCAATCTGACCGCGACGCTGGTGCGGGCAAGGGCAGGGCGTGCCGCTTACATCAATGCCAAGCAACTCGAAGGGCACATCGATCCCGGCGCCGAAGCGGTCGCTCGCCTGTTCGAGCACCTGGCACGGCATCCGGATATGCTCGGGCGCCAGCCGGAGGGGGCCGCAGCCGTCGCCGGCTGACGGTGACCGAAACATTGCCCTGACAACAAAACGCCCCGGAAAGCCGGGGCGTTTTGTGACGGGAGGTGTCGGAGGGAGCGTGCGCTCAGAGCGCGCGGCTCTCGTATCCGGCCGCCTTCAGGGCGTCTGCGATCGGCCCTGCCGCTGCGGCGGTCTCGACGCTGACTTCCCGATTGCCGAGATCGACCTTGATCGTTGCCTGCGGGTCAACGCTCAGGATCGCCTTCTGGACGACGCCGGCGCAGTGGCCACAGGTCATGTTGTCGATCTTGTAGTTCTGCATGCTTGTCTCCTTGGTTCGGTTGTGAGACAAACATGGCGTCTCCCACCGTTGGAAGGTCAATAGGCCTTCAAGATATTTGTTTGCGGCATTTCCAGTCGCGCGAATGGTGGAAAATACCCCCGCAAGTGTAGGCCAGCAGCCCCTCAAATTCTCCGAAAAATTTGAAAGTCTTTCATCATCGATCCCGGGAATGGACGGCTAGCGGTCTGCGTCCGGAAGTCGCACAATCCAAAGGCTGTGCAAGAGGCATTCGCGTCGTCCGAAAGAGGGCGGACGATCGCCAGCCGGCACGAAGCCTAAAGCGAAGCGATCGTTCCGGCAACATCCGGGCGTTCGAAATGCACTGGTCGGGAACTGGAGGAGACGGTTTCCCGCTCACTGTCGTTCGGCTGCGTCGTGGTGACGCCGCCAAGGGAGGAAAGATGTTTGAACGACTATTCAAGCTGAAAGAGCATCAGACGACGGCGCGCACCGAGGTGATCGCCGGTATCACGACATTCCTGACGATGTCCTACATCATCTTCGTCAACCCCGACATCCTGTCGAGCACGGGCATGGATAGGGATGCCGTCTTCGTCGCAACCTGTATTGCCGCGGCACTCGGCTCTGCGGTCATGGCGCTCGTCGCCAACTGGCCAATCGGCATGGCGCCGGGCATGGGCCTCAACGCCTTCTTCGCCTTCACCGTCGTTGCGGCGCTTGGCTTCACCTGGCAGCAGGCGCTGGGTGCTGTCTTCATCTCGGGCGTGATCTTCCTGATCCTGACCGTGACGGGCGTGCGAAGCTGGCTGATCGCCGGCATTCCGCATTCGCTTCGAAGCGCGATCGCCACCGGTATCGGCCTCTTCCTTGGCATCATCGCCCTGAAGAACGCCGGCATCGTCGTCGACAATCCGGCAACGCTTGTCGGTCTCGGCGACCTCAAGCAGACTGGCCCGCTGCTCGCGATCCTCGGCTTCTTCGTGATTGCCGTTCTGGACTCGCTAAAAGTTCGCGGCTCGATCCTGATCGGCATCCTGGTCGTCACCGTCCTGTCGATGATCCTCGGCGTCAGCGAGTTCAAGGGCATCGTCTCGGCACCGCCGAGCATCGCGCCGACCTTCCTGCAGCTCGACATCATGGGCGCCCTGCACGGCGGCCTGCTGCATGTCATCCTCGTCTTCGTGCTCGTCGAAGTCTTCGACGCCACTGGCACGCTGATCGGCGTCGCCAAGCGCGCCAAACTGGTGGAAGAAGGCAAGCCGAACCGTCTGGGCCGCGCGCTTCTCGCCGACAGCACCGCGATCGTCGCCGGCTCGCTGATCGGTACCAGCAGCACGACCGCCTATGTCGAAAGCGCCTCGGGCGTCCAGGCCGGCGGCCGCACGGGTCTGACCGCGCTCACCGTCTGCGTGCTCTTCCTGGCCGCGCTGTTCTTCTCGCCGCTGGCAGCTGCCGTTCCGTCCTATGCGACGGCCCCGGCTCTGCTCTACGTTGCCGGCCTGATGATGCGCGAACTGACGGAAGTCGAGTGGGACGACCTGACGGAAGCGGCTCCGGCAGCGCTTACAGCACTCGCCATGCCCTTCACCTACTCGATCGCCAACGGCCTCGCCTTCGGCTTCGTCAGCTATGTCGTCTTGAAGGTCTTCACCGGTAAGTGGAGCGTCATCCACCCGGCAACCCAGCTCGTGGCAGCGCTCTTCATCGTGCGCTTCGCGTTCTTCGCCGAATAACGAAAATCGGCCGGGGCATGCCGCCTCGGCCGATCAGAACTTCCCCGTAAGTGCTGGCCGGAGCAACGAAATGTTGCTTCGGCCTTTTTGCCTCGATCTGGCTTAAAGAGCGCAAATCCGAACGGAAAGCCGCTTCACACTTTTCCTGGATTTGCTCAGTATTGCCCGGCGGGCAGATGCACCACAAGGCCGTCGAGTTCAGCCGACACCGTGATTTGACAACTCAGGCGGCTGCGCTCGTTCGGATTGACGACGCACTCGATCATGTCCTGTTCCTGGAACTCGGGCGCCGGCAGGCGGTCGCTCCATTCGCCGTCGATGTAACAGTGACAGGTGCCGCAGGCGCAGGAGCCGCCGCATTCGGCAGCAATGGCGTCGATGCCGTTCTGCACGGCGGCTGACATCAGCGATTGGCCGATCTCCGCCTGAATTTCTTTCGTCGTGCCGTCCGCGTCGATGAAGACGATCTTGGGCATGGGTATTCTCCGATTGCGTATGTTGGTGTCGAGGATATGGGATCAAGCCGGCCGGATGGCGATCTTCAGCCGCTTGGGTCCACGGACAGAAAGACCGCGCTTGTATTCCGGCTCCCGGTCGACGAGTTCGATGGTTGGGAAACGGCGAAGCAGGGTGCTGAAGATGATATCCATGTCGAGGCGCGCGAGGTGGTTGCCGAGACAGAAATGCACGCCGCCGCCAAAGGCGAGATGACGGTTGGGCGTCCGGCCGATGTCGAACGTGTCGGCATTCTCGAACTGCTTGGGGTCGCGGTTGGCGGCGCCATAGAGCAGGCCGAACTTGGTGCCGCGCTCGAAGCGACGGCCGAAGATCTCGATGTCCTCGACGCAATGGCGGTGGAAGAACGGAAGCGGCGACTCGTAGCGGAACATCTCCTGCACGCCGGTCTGGATCAGGCCGGGTTCGCTCCGCAGCCGCGCCATCTGCTCGGGGAAGCGCAAGAGTGCGTGCATGCCGCTGCCAAGCACATCGATCGTGGAACCGTGGCCGGCCATCAGAATCAGCATGCAGGTGGAGATGAATTCGTCGAAGTTCATGGCGCCGGAGCGCTCCGCCTCGATCAGCACCGAGATGAGGTCATCCTTCGGCGCCCGCTCACGTTCGGCCTTCAACGCTGTCAGGTATTCGTAGAACTCGGTCGTATTGCGCTCGGCGAGCTCCTTGCGCGCGTCGGATCGGTCGACGTCGAAGAACTGCACGATGTTTTCCGACCAGATCCGCAGCTGCGGACAGTCCTCGTCCGGCACGCCGAGCAGGCGGCCGATGATATGGCCGGGAACATGGGCGGCCAGATCATCGACAAAGTCGATCTCGCCGCGATCGGCGAGGCTATCGATCAGCCGGTCGACATAGGCCTGGATCTGGTCGCGGAGCTTCGCAATCATAGCCGGTGTGAATAGTTTGAAGACCTGCTTGCGCAAGCGGTCATGCACGGCACCATCGCTGTCGAGCAGGCTGAACTGCACGAAACGCTCGTGGTGTGGCATGTCGTGCCAATTGGCGGCGCGCTGCAGTTTTGAGAGCTCTTCCTTGGTCGCGAGGTCTTCGAGCGAGCGCACCATGCGCTTGTCCATGACGATCGCCGAGACGTCCTCGAAGCGCGAGGCAAGCCAGATGTCGAAATCCGCAAAGTAGTGCAGCCCCTCTTTTTCGCGCAGCGCGCGATAGGTCGGATAGGGATCGCGAGCAAAATCCGGGGACAGCGGCGCGAAGGTGAAATTCGCGGCATCGCCATTCGGCGCGGCTTCGGTCATGGGCAATTCTCCGTGCATAAAGCTGCATGATAACGTCACTGCCGTAGCTCTGTGAATGGCGCCCTGTCGCAAGATGATGGACAAAACTCGCGTCGGATGCCAGAAAATGGCATGCTGACCGAAAGCGAAGAGATCCATTTCCACACCCCGGCAAAATTCGCAGGTGCGTTTCCCTATCTGGCGCTGGTGGCCGGAAGCCGGACGGCGCGCCCTGACGAGGCGCCGATCCGCAAACGGTTCCACCAGCACGTCTTCGTCTACACAACAGGCGGACGCGGGTTGATCGAGGTGCACGGTCAACGTTTCCCGACCGAAACCGGCAGTGTTGCCTGGCTCGATACCTCTCAGGCCTATGCGCATAGCTGCGCTGCCGACAGCGAAAGCTGGCGTTATCTCTGGATGGGGATCGAGGGACACGGGCTTGATGCGCTCTACCAGTTTCTCGGCGTGCAGCAGTCGCCATTGTTCGTGCCGAGAGACCCGCGGAGGGCACAGGCGGCGTTCGAAAGTGTGAGCGGATTTCTTGCCGAACGCTCGCCGGCGACGGACGCCCTGTCGAGCGCCGCGATCGCGGGGCTGATGGCGGACATGATCGCGCCACGGCTGATCGGAGCCGAACCGGCCGAGGACAGGTCCGGTGAAGACCGTTTGCTTCAGGTGCTGTCGGTGATGCGCGGCGATCTCGCCAGGCCCTGGACGATCGACGATCTTGCGGCGCTTGCGCGGCTGAGCCCGTCGCAACTCTTTCGTCGCTTTCGCGATATGGTGGGAACGACGCCGATGGACTGGCTGCGCCACGAGCGGATCAACCAGGCGAAACGCCTGCTGGTTGGACCCGATGCCAAGGTCTCGGCGGTGGCCGCCGTCTGCGGCTATCCGGATCCCTATCATTTCTCGCGCGATTTCCGCCGCGTGACCGGATACACGCCGACAAAATTCCGGCGGGATGGCGGCTATTGAGGTCGCAGTCTTCGTCCGATTTCGGCGGCCAGCGAGGCCCTGGCGCACCGATAACCCGACCGGACGACCGGGTCATGCATTCATTCACACGATCAGGAACGGCTCCTTGAAGAAATGTTCCTCCAGATTGACGCCTTCGCCGCCGCGATCGACCACCGCGAAATCCGAGACGTCATCGAGCGGCGTCAGGATGCCGTGCCAGACATTGCGGGCGATGTTGACGCCCTGGCCCGGGGTGGTCTTGAAGGCGATCGGTTCACTCGGGCCTTCGTCGGTTTCCCGGGAGACGACGATCAGAAACGGATTGTCGCTCAAGGGGATGAAGGCCTGGCTGCCGAGCGGATGACGCTCGACCATGGTGAGTTTCAGCGGCAGCGGATAGGGTACGCCGCGCACCAGGCTGATCATGGGCCGGGCCTTTTCGCCTGTTGCATCGATCTTGGCGAGGTCGTGGTAGCGGGTTGCATTGCCCCCGTTGATGGGGAAGTTGTTGGCATTCTCCGTTTCGATCACGTCGCCGAAAGGCGCAAAGGCCTCCCGGGTCAACGGCTGTATGACGATCTCCTTCATGTGACGCTCCTCCGTCCAATGTTGATGGGTTGCCTGGAAGTTTGATCGCTTCGCCTCCTCGGCGAAACGATCTAGATGCCGGCTTTCGCAATACGCCCGAAGACACGCAGCCGGCTGACGCCGCCGTCGGGGAAGATGTTGAAGCGCACGTGGGTTACCGGACCCGCGATCGCGAGTGCGCTTGCTTCATAGGTGTGGATGCTGTCGGCGGCGAGTTTCTGCGGCGGCAGGACCTCGCGCCAGAACATCGACGATGCCGTAACGGATGCGGCCACTTCGCAAGCGTTCGCTCCAAGGTCTGCCGCCTGCAGCGAACAGGCGTCCGGGTAGTTGCCCTTGAAGTGGGCGGTATCGACCACGATCCGGTCGATCTCGCCGCGCGCGGCGAGTTTCACCACGATCCAGTCGTTGCCGGGCTCGCGCCGCCGGCGGGTCTCCCAACCGTCGCCCATGTTGATGCCGCGTCCGGGCGCAAGCAGCCGCTGGTGGCCGTAGTGTCCGTTGGAATAGGCGATGATGCGCCCGCCGAGCAATGATGAGGCCAGATCGACCACCGCGTCGCCGATCGCTGCCCGGTCTAGCGCAGGCGCGCCGTAAACCCGAAGGCGGGCGACGCCGCCGTCGGGATAGATGCGCAAGCGCACATGGCTCCAGACAGAATCCGACCGCGCTTCGAAGTGATGCAGCGCGCTCGGGCCAAGCGGCCGAGGGCAGACCAGCTCCGTCCAGACCGTCCGATCGTCGGGGCCATCCGGTGCCAGGCAGGCGTCGATGGCGCAAGCGCTCGGGTAGTTGCCGGTGAAATGAGCGGTATCAACCTCGAAGCCCCGGATGAGGCCGTTCGTCGCGAGTGCCACGATGGCGTGGTCGTTGCCGGGGCCGCGGCGTCGCCGCGTCTCCCAGCCGTCCATCCACTTGCCGTTCTCGTCATAGACACCGGGATGATAGACCGGCGGCGCGTCCTGCAGCATGCGTTCGAGCGGCGCGAAGAACTCGTCGGTTGCAAAGACCGGCCGCGCGCCGAGACCGGCGGAGGCAAGGTTGATCGCGTTCAGCGCGAATTCGGGCGGGTTCACGCCGTCGATCGTCATCGCGAGACCCTCAGCTCGGCAGCATGCCCTTGAGGCGCAGATAGGCGATCCGCTCCACCTGCCGGCACGCGGTCTCGAACTCCGTATCGCGATCGTTGCCGATCCGGCTTTCGAAGGCGGCGAGGATCTCGTCCTTGCTGCGCCCCTTGACCGCCATGATGAACGGGAACTTGAACTTCTCGACATAGGCGGCGTTGAGCGTGGTGAAGCGTTCACGCTCGGCATCGGTCAGCGCATCGAGGCCGGCACCGGCCTGCTCGTTGGTCGAGCTTTCGGTCAGGCGCTTGGCCTGTGCCAGCTTGCCGGCGAGATCGGGGTGGGCGATCAGAACAGCAAGCCGCTCCTCGGCCGAAGCTTCGCGGAAGACTGCGGAAAGGGCGGCGGCAAGGCCGATCGCGGTGTCGTTGGCCGGCGAAAGTTCGCCCTGGAAGGCGCGCTTCGCGATCCACTTCGAATGTTCGAAGACGCCGCCGAACCTGGCGACGAACGCCTCTTCGCCAAGCCGCGACGGACGATCGTCCCAGGCCTTGTACGGGTAGTTTTCGGCCCAATGGCGGGCGATATCGACGCGTTTTGCGAGCCACACCTTCTCGTGGCCCTGCAGATAATCGAGGAAGCGGGCGAGTGCCGCGGCGCGGCCGGGCCGGCCGACGAGGCGGCAGTGCAGCCCGATGCTCAGCATCTTCGGCGCACCGGCCGTACCTTCGGCGTAGAGCACGTCGAAGCTGTCCTTGAGGTAGGTGAAGAACTGGTCGCCGCTGTTGAAACCCTGCGGCGTGGCAAAACGCATGTCGTTGCTGTCGAGCGTGTAGGGGATGACCAGCTGATGGCGCCCCGCATGCTCATGCCAATAGGGCAGGTCGTCGGCATAGGCGTCCGATACGTAGTCGAAGCCGCCGGCTTCGGTCACCAGGTCGAGCGTGTTGTCGGAACAGCGCCCCGTGTACCAGCCGCGCGGGCGCTCTCCGGTGACGATGGTGTGCAGCCGGACCGCTTCGGCGATCTCCTGGCGCTCGCGCTCCGGCGAAAAGTCCTTGTGTTCGATCCATTTCAGGCCGTGCGAGGCGATTTCCCAGCCGGCGTCCTGCATGGCGGCGACCTGTTCCGGCGAGCGCTTCAGCGCGGTTGCGACGCCATAAACGGTGGCCGGCACGCCGCGCTCGGTGAACATGCGATGCAGCCGCCAGAAGCCGGCGCGTGCGCCATATTCGTAGATCGATTCCATGTTCCAGTGGCGCTGGCCCTGCCAGGCCTGCGCACCGACGATTTCCGACAGGAATGCCTCGGACGCTGCGTCGCCATGCAGCACGCAGTTCTCGCCGCCTTCCTCGTAATTGATGACGAATTGCACGGCGATCCGCGCGCCGTCGGGCCATGTGATCTTGAAGTTCGGGCCGTGGCCGTGAAGATCGCGGGGGTATCTCATCTAAGCAGCTCCTCCAGACATTTTCGTCTCTGCATCCAATTTCTAGCGGCATTTGTTTCGAGCCATTCCCCCCAAAAAATTTGAAAGTCTCGAATGATCCGGTCGCTACCAAGCGGGTGGGAATGCCGGAATACTGCGAGGTGGAAAGCTGACTTCGGGAGGAGCGAAAACTATGCAATCTCAGGGTGGAAACGCCGGCCGTTTGACGACGCACGTGCTGGATACGGCCAGCGGCAAACCGGCCGAAGGGCTGCGCATCGAGCTCTACCGGGTCGATGGCGATCGCCAGACGCATATCAAGTCCGTCAAGACCAATGACGACGGCCGCTGTGACGAGCCGCTTTTGAGCGGCGAGCGCATGCAGACCGGCACCTACGAGCTGCAGTTCCATGCGGGCGATTATCTCGGCGGCGCAGCCAAGCGCGGTGACAACCCGTTCCTCGACGTGATCCCAATCCGCTTCGGCATCGATAACCAGGGCGCGCACTATCACGTGCCGCTGCTGCTTTCGCCCTATGGCTACTCCACCTATCGCGGGAGCTGAGCAATGACGATCCAGATCCGCAACACCATCCGCTTCATCCTGAACCACCGCCTCGTCGAACTTGCCGATGTTTCGCCGGTTCAGACTCTGCTCGATTTTCTGCGCATCGACCGCAATCTGAAGGGCACGAAAGAAGGCTGCGCCGAGGGCGACTGCGGTGCCTGCACCGTGCTTGTCGGCCGCCTGCTCGACGGCAAGCTCAAGTATGAATCCGTCAATGCCTGCATCCGTTTCGTCGGCTCGCTCGACGGCTGTCATATCGTGACGGTGGATAGTTTGGCGCAGCCGGCTGGCCCGTTGCATCCGGTGCAGCAGGCAATGGTCGACACGCATGCCTCGCAGTGCGGTTTCTGCACGCCGGGCTTCGTGATGTCGCTCTATGGCCTCTGGATGGAGAACTCGAAGCCGTCGATCGCCGAAATCGAAAAGGCGCTGCAGGGCAATCTTTGTCGCTGCACCGGCTATGCCGCGATCATTCGCGCCGCCGAGGCGATCTCGACGATCGGCGATATCGGCAAGGATCCGCTGGTGGCCGAACGCGACCGGATCGCAGGCGAACTGGCAGCACTTCAGGACGGCCGTCGCGTGGAAATCGGCTCCGAGACCGAGCGCTTCATCCTGCCGGGCTCGGTCGATGATTTCGCCGCCGTGCTCGAAGCCAACCCGAAGGCGACGATCGTTGCCGGTTCGACCGATGTCGGCCTCTGGGTCACCAAATTCATGCGCGACATCTCACCGGTCATTCACCTGACCCATCTTGAAGAACTGCGCCGCATCACGGTCGATGCCGACGGCGTGACGCTCGGCGCCGGCGTCAGCTACGCCGAAGCCTACCCCGTTATCGTCGCGCACTTCCCTGAACTGACCGAGCTTTGGGATCGCATCGGCGGCCAGCAGGTCCGCAACATGGGCACCGTCGGCGGCAACATTGCCAACGGCTCGCCGATCGGCGACACGCCGCCGGCGCTGATTGCGCTTGGCGCCGCGATCACGCTGCGCAAGGGCGATCGCCGCCGCACGGTGGTGCTCGAGGACTTCTTCATCGCCTACGGCAAGCAGGACCGCGAGCCGGGCGAGTTCGTGGAAAGCGTGCGCATTCCTTTCGTTTCCGATAACGCGCGTGTGGCCGTCTACAAGGTGACGAAGCGTCTGGATGAGGACATTACCGCCGTCTGCGGCGGCTTCAACATCGCCTTCGAGGCAGGTCGGGTCAGCGACGCCATCATCGCCTTCGGCGGCATGGCCGCTACGCCGAAGCGAGCCGCTCATGTGGAGGCGGTGCTAAAAGGCGCCGAGTGGAACGAGGAGACGATCGAGCGCGCTGTCGCTGCCTTCGATCAGGACTTCACGCCGCTGACGGACTGGCGCGCCTCGGCGGAGTACCGCCAACTGGTGGCGAAGAACCTGCTTCGCCGCTTCTATCTCGAAACGCAGTCGAGTGGCGGCCAGCTCCGTCTCGATCGCACCATTGCTGTCGCGGTTTAAGGGAGGAAGCCATGAACGTGATGCAGCCCATCGACCGCATCCGCGGCGGCGTACACGAAAACGAACGGCACGAGTCCGGCCACAAGCATGTGTCCGGAACGGCCGAATATATCGACGATATTCCTGAGCCCCAGGGCACCCTGCACGGCTATCTCGGCCTCTCGCAGCGGGCGCACGCCGACATCCTGTCGATTGACTTTGAGGCCGTGAACGCCAGCGAAGGCGTGATCGGCGTTCTGACGGCCGCCGACATTCCCGGTGAAAACGACATCAGCCCGGCGCACAAGCACGACGAACCGATCTTCGTCACCGACAAGGTGGAGTTCCACGGCCAGCCGATCTTCGCGGTTGTCGCCACGTCGCGCGAAGCGGCGCGGCGCGCGGCCGCCAAGGTCAAGATCGAGTATCGCGATCTGCCGCATGTGACCGACGTGCTCGAAGCGGCTGCCGCCAACTATCCGCTGGTCATCGATCCCTTGAAGCTCGAGCGTGGCGACATCGACGCCGGCTTTGCCAAGGCGAAGAACATTCTCGAAGGCGAGATGCGCATCGGCGGCCAGGACCACTTCTATCTGGAAGGCCAGATCTCGTTTGCCATTCCCGGTGAGGACGACGAGGTGCTCGTCTATTCCTCGACCCAGCACCCGGCCGAGACGCAGCACATGGTCGCGACCGTGCTTGGCGTTCCGTCGAACGCGGTCACCGTGAATGTGCGCCGCATGGGCGGCGGTTTCGGCGGCAAGGAAACCCAGGCCAACATTTTCGCCGCCGTTGCGGCCGTCGCGGCCAAGAAATACCGCTGCCCGGTCAAGGTCCGGCCGGACCGCGACGACGACATGAGCGCCACCGGCAAGCGTCACGACTTCCACGTGGACTACAAGCTCGGCTTCGACGACGAGGGGCGCATCGAGGCGGTGGACGCTGTCTTTTCGGCACGCTGCGGTTACTCGGCTGATCTCTCGGGTCCGGTCACCGACCGCGCGCTCTTCCATGCCGACAACTGCTATTTCTATCCGAACGTGCGCCTGCGTTCGCGTCCGCTGAAGACCAACACCGTTTCCAACACCGCGTTCCGCGGTTTTGGCGGCCCTCAAGGGATGGTCGGTGGCGAACGAATGATCGAGGACATCGCCTATGCCGTCGGCAAGGATCCGCTGGAAATCCGCAAGCTGAACTTCTACGGCGGCGAGGGACGAAACCTCACGCCCTATCACCAGACCGTGGAAGACAACATCATCGGCCGCATTATCGAGGAACTGGAAACCTCGGCGGATTATGCCAAGCGTCGCGAAGCGGTGATCGCGTTTAACCGCGAGAACAATGTGGTGAAGCGCGGCATCGCGCTGACGCCGGTAAAGTTCGGCATCTCCTTCACCAAGACCGAGTACAACCAGGCCGGCGCGCTCGTGCATGTCTATACGGATGGTTCGATCCATCTGAACCATGGCGGCACCGAGATGGGGCAGGGGCTCTATACCAAGGTCGCCCAAGTGGTGGCCGACGAGTTCCAGGTTGATCTCGACCGGATCAAGGTGACGGCGACGACGACCGGCAAGGTGCCGAACACGTCTGCAACCGCGGCGTCCTCCGGCTCCGATCTCAACGGCATGGCCGCTGCCAATGCCGCCCAACAGATCAAGGAACGGCTGGTCAAGTTTGCTGCCGAGCGCTGGAACGTCGCCGAGGCCGATGTCGCCTTCGAACCGAACGTGGTGCGGATCGGAGCGGAACGCTTGAGCTTCAACGAGTTCATCAAGATCGCCTATGGCGCCCGCATCCAGCTTTCGGCCGCCGGTTTCTACAAGACGCCGAAGATCCACTGGAACCGCGCCGAAGGCCGAGGCCGGCCGTTCTTCTACTACGCCTATGGCGCCTCGTGCTCCGAGGTCAGCGTCGATACGCTGACCGGTGAATATCAGGTCGACCGCACCGACATCCTGCACGATGTCGGCCGCTCGCTGAACCCGGCGCTCGATCTTGGTCAGGTCGAAGGCGCCTTCGTTCAGGGCATGGGCTGGCTGACGACGGAAGAGCTCTGGTGGGATGCCAAGGGCCGGCTGCGCACGCACGCGCCCTCGACCTACAAGATCCCGCTGGCATCCGATCGCCCGCGCGTCTTTAACACCCGGCTTGCCGAGTGGTCGGTCAACCGCGAAGAAACGATTCGCCGCTCGAAGGCTGTCGGCGAACCGCCTTTCATGCTCGGCATCTCCGTGCTGGAAGCCTTGTCGATGGCGGCCGCGAGCGTTGCGGAGTATCGTATAGCACCGCGCCTTGATGCGCCGGCAACGCCGGAACGGGTGCTGATGGCGATCGAGCGGCTGCGGGCGGCCGCACGGCAGAAAGGGTAACAGGGGCTGATTGTCATGATGGCGAGCCGCGAGGATATCAGGGACTTTCTCCGACGCGAGCGCGACTGCGTGCTTGTGGAGGTGACCGGTGCCGCCGGTTCGACGCCACGCGATACCGACGCCTGGATGCTCGTCGCCGCCGATAGCCTGTTCGGCACGATCGGCGGCGGGCAACTCGAATACATGGCGATCGACCATGGCCGGCGGGCGCTGAAGCGTGGCGACGCGCCGGAGGCGATGACGATCCCGCTCGGACCGGAGATCGGCCAGTGTTGCGGCGGGCGCGTGGCGCTTGCCTTCACACGAATCGATCGGGAGAAAGCCGCCATGCTGATTGAACGCAGCGACCTGGAAATCGCCAGCCGGCCGCATGTCTATGTCTTCGGCGCGGGCCATGTCGGCGATGCACTGGCGATGGCGCTCTCCCTGGTGCCGGTGCGCACCGTTCTCGTAGATACCCGCGAGAACGAGCTTTCGGCCGTTGCCGACATTCCCGGCATCGAGACCTGCCTGACGGCGATGCCGGAGGCAGTGGTGCGCGACGCGCCCCCCGGCAGCGCCTTCGTCATCCTCACCCACGACCACGCGCTCGACTTCCTGATCGCGGCAGAAGCGCTTCGCCGCGACGATGCCTCCTATGTCGGTATGATCGGGTCGAAGACGAAGCGCTCCACTTTCAAGAACTGGCTGTCGCGCGAGATCGGTCGACCGGACCTCTTCGACCGGCTGGTCTGCCCGATCGGCGGCACGACGGTGAAGGACAAGCGGCCAGCGGTGATCGCTGCGCTTGCCGCCGCCGAAGTCATGGCGGCTGCGCTCAATTTTCGCCAGCCGGTGCAAGTGGACATCTCGCGTCGGCCGGCTGCCGCCAAGCTTGTTCGTTAGCAAATCCGCCCGTCAGCGGAGCGCCGTTTCGCCCCGGTGCGCACCGTTGAGGTGGAGCGCAAAGCCGTTGATGCGCGGGTCACCGACCTCCGGTCGGAGTTCAAGCGTCGGGATCGCATAGTCCCCGCCGTTCTGCCGGCGATAGGGAATGGGCGCAGTTGTCGCGAGCGTGTGCATTCTTTCTTTCAGTTGATCCGCTGTGGCTTGAAAACCAGCGTCGTCAAGGCTGTCGACGCGGTAGGCGACGAACGGCGGGAGCACGTCGTAACCGGGATAGAAGAGGATCCCGTGGTTGATCGGGAAGAGCAGGTCGTCGATCGGCCCGTTCACGCCCCGCGGCGAATAGTGCTCCTCCCAGCCGCCCGTCGTCACGACAAGCATGGCGCGTTTGCCGGCCAGCGTTCCCTCGCCGAAGCGCCTGCCCCAATATTTGTCGCTGTGCTCGCCGACGCCATAGGCAAAACCATAGGCATAGACGCGATCGACCCAGCCTTTCAGGATTGCCGGCATTGAATACCACCACAGCGGAAACTGCAGAATCAGCGCGTCGGCCCAGAGCAGCTTTTCCTGCTCGGTCTTGACGTCGGCGGTCAGCGTATCGGTGGCAAAGGCCTCCTTCGACGCGCGGCTTGGCTTGAACCGGGCATCGGGGGCAAGGGCCGGAAAATCGGAACGACCGATCTCGGACTTCCATCCCTCGGCATAGAGATCGGTGACACGAACCTCGTGGCCTTCGGCTTCAAGCGTCTTGACGGCGATATCGCGCAGCGCGCCGTTCAGTGAACGCGGTTCGGGGTGGGCATAAACAAGCAGAACTTTCATGGTCGATATCCTTGGTGCCATCAACTGAGACTCTAGGTAGACCGCCGCAGCCATATGCGCTAGATATTCGAAATGCATAGGATCATGCCGAAAAATGGATAAGTCTGATGTTACGCTTGAACGCATGCGCACCTTCGTGCGCGTCGCCGAGCGGGGCAGTCTTTCGGCTGTTGCGCGTGAGCTCGGCATCGGCCAGTCGACGGTGACGCGGCAGCTGCGAGAGCTTGAGGAAGCGATCGGCGTGTCGCTGCTTAGCCGCACCACCCGTCGCGTCACGGTGACCGACGAAGGCAGCCGTTACTACGCCGATAGCGTCCAGATCCTGCGACTGGTAGAACAGGCCGGCGACGAAGCGCGCGGTGCGCGTGGGGCTGCTGCCGGTACCATTCGTGTGTCCTGCACGTCCGCATTCGGAGTGCTGCACGTTACCCGGCTGATCTTTGCTTTCCAGGACAGGCATCCCGACATCGGCGTCGATCTGAGCCTGACCGACGAGCGCATCGATCTCGTGCGGGAAGGCATCGACGTCGCGTTGCGGCTCGGGCCGCTTAGCGACAGCTCCATGAAGCTTAGGCCGCTTGGGCAGAGCCGGCGTCTTCTGGTGGCTGCTCCGGCCTACCTGGCCGCGCGCGGATTTCCGCGCGCCCCAAGCGACCTCTCGGCGCATGAGGGGATCCGCATGTCGAACATTGCCGGCAGTGACAGGCTCAACTTCGAAGCCACAGACGGGCGGCATCTGTCCGTGCCCTTCGGTGGACGCCTTCGCATCGATCATGGGCTTGCTGCACGTGAGGCCCTCGTCGCCGGCCGGGGCATCGCGCCTGCCCACCGATGGCTCGTCGACGATCTGATCGAGGCCGGCCTGTTGGTGCCGCTGCTTCCGGACTATTCATTGCCTGCGGTGCCGCTCAGCCTGCTGATCGTGCCGGAACGCTCTGGCATCGCCCGTGTTCGTCTGTTGGTTGATTTCCTGGTCGAGGCGATCGGCAACCTTCCGGGGATCGAGAGGTCCAGAGCCTAGCGGCCTCGGCCGTCCGCCAGCTGCGACAGCGTGATCCCTAACCCGAATGGATCGGTCGCATGACCCGTGCGCCGTAAGCCATACCACAAATGTGTCGCTTACCCTTTGCTTCCGGATCTGTCTATCATCAGTAGTTTCTAAAATAAGGTTGACGCTGAGGTCGACCTTAGCGGAAGTAACGCGTCCAGGATTTTCTTTAGTGCTTTTCAGACAAATCGCGTTTTACGCAATTGCACAGAGACGGGGACGCATCAGATCGGGAGACGACTATGAAGAAACTGACGCGTGCTCTGCTCTTGTCCACGGCATTCGCGGTGCTGACGCACTATAGCGCGCCGTTCATGATCGGCGTTGCCCACGCCGATGGGGGTACTACCAGTGGTGAAGGCAGCACGGGCGGCACCGGTGGCGACGGCGGGACTGGCGGCACCGGAGGAACCGGTGGTGATGGCGGTACGGGTGGTACCGGCGGTGACGGTGGAACGGGGGGCGATGGCGGCACGGGCGGCACCGGTGGTGATGGCGGCACGGGCGGCGATGGTGGTGGCACCGGCGGCGATGGCGGTGGCACCGGTGGTGACGGTGGTGGCACGGGCGGTGATGGCGGCGGCACCGGTGGCGATGGCGGCGGCACGGGCGGTGACGGTGGTGGCACGGGCGGTGATGGCGGCGGCACTGGTGGCGATGGCGGCGGCACCGGTGGCGACGGTGGTGGTACCGGCGGCGATGGCGGCGGCACGGGTGGTGACGGTGGCGGCACCGGTGGCGATGGCGGCGGCACCGGCGGTGACGGCGGCGGTGGCGGCAAGCCCAAGCACGCCAACAACGGCTTCGGCAACGGCGGCGGTGACGGCGTTCCCGGCAAGTCGAAGCACAGCGACGTGAAACGCTGATCTCTGAAAAATATTGAGGGCGCGCTGCATCGGCGCGCCTTCTTTCTTTTGCAAACCACGTTGAGATCGCCCGGTGCCGGGCGAAAGAATCAGCTCTCCGTCGATAGGAGCCGCCGGCAGCCCCCGGCGATGCCTAGGGCGTGCAGTCTTGCTCCTTGGCCCAGGCCGAAGCGGCCGGAAGACGAATGGTCAGGCCAGCATTCCGTTGATCAGGCGCTGACAGCGCTCGGCCATGTAATCGATCATCAGTCGCACCTTGGGGTCCTGGAAGCGCTTGTGCGGATAGATCGCCGCAAGCTGCACGCTGAGCGGCGGCGTGTCGACGAGGATCGGCACGAGTGCGCCGGAATTGATGTGCGCCTTCACCTCGAACAGCGGCTTGTTGATAATGCCGCGGCCGTCGAGCGCCCACTGCGTCAGCACGTCGCCGTCGTCGGAATCATAGGGTCCGGTGACTTCGAGCTTGCGCACGCCTTCCATGGTCTGGAGCGTCCAGAAATACTCTTTCGAACCGGGATACCTGAGCAGCAGACAGTCGTGCTTGTCGGCGATCAGTGCGTCGGGCGTCTGAGGGATGCCCCGCTTCTCGAAATAGGCAGGCGCACCGCAGACAACGCGCTCGCAATTCATGATGCCGCGCATGCGCAGGTTCGAATCTTCGAGGATGCCGAGCTTGAAGGCGACGTCGACGCCTTCCGACAGGATATCGACATTGTGGTCCGACAGGCGAAGCCGCACTTCGATGTCGGGATACTTGTCGTGAAACTCCGGAATGCCCGATGCAATCAGCCGCCGACCTATCCCCAAAGGAGCGGTAATCTTCAGCGCGCCCTTCGGATTGCGCGAGAGATCGGCGATCGCATTTTCTGCTTCGTTGACAGCCTCGAGGATCTTCACCGCGCCGTCGTAAAAGACGCGACCGTGCTCCGTCGGGGTCAGCTTGCGCGTCGTCCGATTGAACAGGCGAACGCCCATATGGCGTTCCAACTCTTTGATTCTATTGCTTGCAACCGCCGGCGTCACGCGCTGGTCGCGACCCGCTGCCGACAGGGTTCCAAGCTCTACGACGCGTACGAAGACGCGCACATTGTCCAGATAAGACATGCCTCCGTCCCACTCCTTCAGGCTCTCTCTAGCCTATCCATTCCGTCGCTATTTTATAGATTTTTTTGAAAGTGTTGGTGAAGCAGCGACGTTCCCGCGACCTCCAGCAATGACACATAATGGTCCGAGGAGAAATGGGAGAATTTCATGTACGACTATGCCATCGCCTGGGATTGGCTGACCTTTGCCGTGAGATGGCTGCACGTCATCACCGCCATTGCATGGATCGGTTCGTCCTTTTACTTCGTCGCCCTCGACCTCGGTCTGAAGAAACATCCCGGCCTGCCGGTCGGCGCCTATGGCGAAGAATGGCAGGTGCACGGTGGTGGCTTCTACCACATCCAGAAATACCTGGTTGCCCCGGCCAACATGCCGGAGCACCTGATCTGGTTCAAATGGGAGTCCTACGTCGCCTGGCTCTCCGGCTTCGGCATGCTCTGCCTGGTCTACTACGCCGGCGCCGACCTCTACCTGATCGACCCGAACGTGCTCGACGTCTCGAAGCCGGTGGCGATCGCCATCTCGCTCGGCTCGATTGCCTTCGGCTGGCTCGCCTATGATACGATCTGCAAGTCGCCCTTCGGTCGCGACAACACCCGACTGATGGTGCTGCTCTACTTCATTCTGGTCGGCATGGCCTGGGGCTACACGCAGCTCTTCACCGGCCGCGCAGCCTTCCTGCATCTCGGTGCGTTTACCGCAACGATCATGTCGGCCAACGTCTTCTTCATCATCATTCCGAACCAGAAGGTGGTCGTCGGCGACCTGATCGCTGGCCGTACGCCCGACGCCAAGTACGGCGTGATCGCCAAGCAGCGCTCGACCCACAACAACTACCTGACGCTGCCGGTTCTTTTCCTGATGCTGTCGAACCACTATCCGCTGGCGTTCGGTACCCAGTACAACTGGATCATCGCCTCGCTGGTCTTCCTGATGGGCGTGACCATCCGCCACTATTTCAACACGCGTCACGCGAACAAGGGCAACCCGACGTGGACCTGGCTCGTAACCGCGCTGCTCTTCGTCGTCATCATGTGGCTGTCGACCGTGCCGAAGATTCTTGCCGGCGGCGAGGAGGCGAAGATTTCCGCCGCGCAACAGCCGTTCGTGACGGCGGAAGCCTTTCCGAAGGTTCGCGACACGGTGCTTGGCCGCTGTTCCATGTGCCATGCCAAGGAGCCGGGCTGGGAGGGCATCGTCGTCCCGCCGAAGGGCGTGATGCTCGAGACCGACACTGAGATCGCCAATCACGCGCGTGAAATCTACCTGCAGGCCGGCCGCAGCCACGCGATGCCGCCCGCCAATGTCACCGGCGTATCGGACGAGGAGCGGCAGCTGCTCGTCGCCTGGTACGAATCCGTCGTGAATGGAGGAAAGACCCAATGACCGATCTGCTGATCCGCGGCCGTGTGCTGACCTTTGTCGAGGAACCGAAGGGCATCGACGACACTACCTCCTATCGCTACTTCGAAGACGGCGCCGTGCTCGTGCGCGGCGGCAAGGTCGCCGATATCGGCGATCATGCCGATGTCGCCCGTCGTGCCGGTGCCGGCGTCAAGGTCGCCGACCATCGCCCCCATCTGGTGTTGCCAGGCCTGATCGATACGCATCTGCATTTCCCGCAGACGCAGGCGATCGCCTCCTACGGCGCCCAGCTTCTCGAATGGCTGAACACCTACATCTTCGTCGAGGAGCAGAAGTTCCGTAAACCGGAGCATGCCGACTTCATCGCCGGCCGTTTCCTGGATGAGCTTCTGGCGAACGGCACGACGACGGCGGCCGCCTATTGCTCGGTGCATCCGGAGAGCGTCGACGCCTATTTCGGGGCCGCCGAAGCGCGCGGCATGCTGATGATTGGCGGCAAGGTGATGATGGACCGCAATGCGCCCGATGCGCTGCGCGACACGGCGCAGCAGGGCTATGACGAGACGAAGGCGCTGATTGCCAAGTGGCACGGCCGTGGCCGCGCGCACTACGCCATCAGTCCGCGCTTTGCCATCACCTCGACGCCGGAGCAGATGGAGGCGAGCCGCACGCTCGTCGCCGAGCATCCGGAGTGCTACGTCCAGACGCATCTCTCTGAAAACAGAGACGAAATCGCCTTCGCCACGTCGCTCTATCCGGAAGCGAAGGACTATACCGACATTTACGCGCGCTACGATCTGCTGACGCGCAAGACCTTGCTCGGCCACTGCATCTATCTGAGCGACCGCGAGATTTCGGTACTCGCCGAAACCGGTGCCGTCGGCAATTTCTGCCCGACCTCGAACCTGTTCCTCGGCTCGGGTCTCTTCGATCGCGATCGCTTCGACAAGCTCGGCGCCCGCTGGTCGGTCGCGACCGATGTCGGCGCCGGCACCAGCTTCTCGATGCTGGAGACGATGGACGAGGCCTACAAGGTTCTGCACCTGCAGGGCCAGCGGCTGACGCCATTCAACTCCTTCTACCGCATGACACTCGGCAACGCCCGGGCGCTCGATCTCGACGACCGTATCGGCTCGCTGCATGTCGGCGCCGATGCCGATATCGTGGTGCTTGATAGCCGCGCCAAGCCGTCGATGGACTTGCGCATGCGGGTTGCCGGTTCGCTTGTCGAAGAACTCTTCATCCTGCAGACGATGGGTGACGACCGATGCGTGGCCGAGACCTATGTCGCCGGCAAGCCGATGAAGGGAGCTGCACGCGCTGCGAAGGACGCAGTCACCTCGGCAGTAAAGAGCCTCGAAACGGCCTAAGGCGCGTCCGCCCCTGCTGGCTCGCCAGCATTGCTTATTATTACGCCGCGTGTCCGGATCGGACGCGCGGCGTTTCTGTTGGTCGGGGTTTAAAGCTCTTCCGGTCGCTTGCCGCCCATCGCCTTGGTCAGCGCATCCGCGCGTTCGCGCACGATGGGGCCGAAGGTCGAGAGCTTCTGATCGCTGACGCGGACCGACGGGCCCGAGATGGATATGCCGGCGATCGTTTCGCCATATTCGTTGAAGATCGGAGCGGCGACGCAGCGCATGCCGAGCGTGTGCTCCTCGTCGTCGACCGACCAGCCGCGGTGGCGGATCTCCTGGATATCCTTCAACAGCGCCGGCAGCGTATCGCGCGTCTTGTCGGTGAAATGCGCGAGTTCGCGACCGTGGAGCAGCTGGGCGATCTCCTTGTCGGACCAGGTGGACAGGATGGCCTTGCCGATGCCGGAGGCATGAACCGGACCGCGGCGGCCGGGACGGAAGAAAGCGCGCATCGGCGCGTGGCTTTCGACCTGCGAAATGAAGACGACGTCGCCGCCTTCCTCGATGCCGATATTCGCCGTCTCGCCGCTTTCCTCCATCAGTCCTTTTAGAAACGGCCGACTGATGGTGCCGAGCTTGCGGAAGCGCAGATAGGCGTTGCCGATCTCGAACGCCTTCAAACCGACAGTCCAGGCGCCCGTGTCCGGGTCGTGCATCACCATGCCGTGGCCGGCAAGCGTTGCCAGCAGCCGGTGCACGGTCGACGGCGCCATGCCGGTCTCGTCGGCGAGCTGGGTGAGGGTTGAGCCGTCGCCTTCGGCCACGACCGTCAAAAGGGCGAGACTGCGATCAAGCACCTGGACGGATGAAGGGGCGGCGTTCTCGCCCGCCTTGCGTCCGCGTTTTCCCCTGCCGTTGCCGTCCATAAAAGCCTCTCTGCAAATCACGTGTCTCGCCCATCATCCTCTATCAGGCCATGCCGCGATTTTCTCCGAATTATTGAAAATCTTTATTTCCGCATGATGGAAATGAATTCCATTTGTGTGTTGCGTATCGACGATAATGGATTATTGTTTCAGGAAATTGGAGGAGTTCCCATGGCTAAGATGCGTGCCGTTGACGCGGCTGTTATTGTTCTGGAAAAGGAAGGCATCGACTGTGCCTTCGGCGTACCGGGTGCCGCCATTAATCCGTTCTACTCGGCGCTTAAGGCGCGCGGCTCGGTTCGTCATATCCTGGCGCGCCACGTCGAAGGCGCTTCCCACATGGCCGAAGGCTATACGCGCGCCAAGCACGGCAATATCGGAGTCTGCATCGGCACGTCGGGCCCGGCCGGCACCGACATGATCACCGGCCTCTATTCGGCCTCGGCGGATTCGATCCCGATCCTCTGCATCACCGGCCAGGCGCCGCGCGCCCGTCTCGACAAGGAAGATTTCCAGGCTGTCGATATCGCCAAGATCGCAGCACCGGTCACCAAGTGGACGGTTACCGTCATGGAGCCGGCGCTCGTTCCCTTCGTCTTCCAGAAGGCGTTTCACATCATGCGCTCCGGCCGTCCCGGCCCGGTGCTGATCGACCTGCCGGTCGACGTCCAGCTTGCCGAGATCGAATTCGATCCGGACACCTACCAGCCGCTTGAAGCCTACAAGCCGAAGGCGACGCGGGCCCAGGCCGAGAAGGCGATCGCGATGCTGAACGAAGCGGAACGCCCGCTGATCGTTGCCGGCGGCGGCATCATCAACGCCGATGCATCGGACCTTCTGACAGAATTTGCCGAAATCACCGGAATTCCGGTTATTCCGACGCTGATGGGCTGGGGCACGATCCCGGATGACCATCCGCTGATGGCCGGCATGTGCGGCCTGCAGACCTCGCATCGCTACGGCAATGCCAACATGCTCGCCTCCGACTTCGTGCTCGGCGTCGGCAACCGCTGGGCAAACCGCCACACCGGCAACGTTCCGACCTACACGGAAGGCCGCAAGTTCGTTCACGTCGACATTGAGCCGACGCAGATCGGCCGCGTCTTCGCGCCCGATTTCGGTATCGTCTCGGATGCCGGCGCTGCGCTGAAGCTGTTCCTTGACGTTGCGACCGAGTGGAAGACGGCGGGCAAGCTGCGTGACTGGTCCGCCTGGGCGGAAGAGTGCCGCGAGCGCAAGCGCACCATGCTGCGCAAGACCCACTTCGACCAGACGCCGCTGAAACCGCAGCGCGTCTATGAAGAGATGAACAAGGCCTTCGGCCGCGACACCTGCTACGTTTCGACCATCGGCCTCAGCCAGATCGCCGGCGCCCAGTTCCTGCACGTCTACAAGCCGCGCAACTGGATCAACTGCGGCCAGGCCGGACCGCTCGGCTGGACCTTGCCTGCGGCACTCGGTGTTCGCGCTGCCGATCCGGACCGGACGATCGTCGCGCTTTCCGGCGACTACGACTTCCAATTCCTGATCGAGGAGCTGGCTGTCGGCGCTCAGCACAAGCTGCCTTACCTGCATGTGGTCGTGAACAATTCCTATCTCGGCCTCATCCGCCAGGCGCAGCGCGGTCTCAACATGGACTTCGAAGTCAGCCTCGCCTTCGACAACATCAACGCGTCGGGCGATGCGGAGAAGGGTTACGGCGTCGACCACGTCGCGGTTGCCGAAGGTCTCGGCTGCAAGGCGATCCGGGTGCGCAGTCCGAACGAATTCCAGGAAGCCTTCGACCGGGCGCGCGCGCTGATGGACGAGCATCAGGTTCCCGTCGTCATCGAGTTCATCCTCGAGCGCGTCACCAACATCTCCATGGGCGCCGACATCAATGCGGTCGTCGAGTTCGAGGAACTGGCGCTGCGCGGCGAGGACGTGCCGACCGCGATCACGGCTCTGCTCGACTGAGCCTTGAATGACTGAGGAGATGCGGGCGCTCCGCCGCCCGCATCGCTCACAAGACAAACACAAGGAGGAAACATCGCATGGCGAAGTTCGCTGCGAACCTGACAATGCTGTTCAACGAGGTGCCGTTCCTCGATCGTTTCGCCCTTGCTGCCAAGGCCGGCTTCGAGGGCGTGGAATATCTGTTTCCCTACGAATTCGAAAAGGTGAGCCTGCGCGCAGAGCTTCAGCGCCATGGCCTGACCCAAGTTCTGCACAACCTGCCGGCCGGCAACTGGGCGAGCGGCGAACGCGGCATCGCCATCCTGCCTAACCGGGTCGACGAGTTCCGCAAAGGCGTGGCGAGCGCCATCGACTACGCGACGGCGCTCGACTGCAAGCAGGTCAACTGCCTGGTTGGCATCGCGCCTCACGGTGTCTCTGAACATGTGCTGCGCGACACGCTGGTCGCCAATCTCAAGCTTGCTGCAAGCGAACTCGGCAAGCAGGGCATTCGCCTGCTCATCGAACCGATCAACGACTTCGATATTCCGGGCTTCTATCTCAACACGGTCGAGCAGGCGGCTTCGATCATTGAGGAGGTCGGCAGCGACAACCTGTTCATCCAGTACGACCTCTACCACCAGCAGCGCACGCAGGGCGAGTTGATCGGCACCTACAAGCGCTTTGCCGATCGCATCGTTCATGTCCAGCTTGCCGACAATCCGGGCCGCAACGAGCCGGGCACCGGCGAGATCAACTATCCCTTCGTCTTCGACGCGCTGGAAGCGGCCGGCTACGACGGCTGGATCGGTTGCGAATATAAGCCGCGCACCACGACGGCCGAGGGCCTTGGCTGGCTCGGCGCCGAGCGCCAGCGCACCCAATCCGCAGACATCATCAAGATCAGGAGCTAAACACCATGGCAACAATCGGTTTCATTGGACTGGGTATCATGGGCACGCCGATGGCGCGCCACCTGCAGGATGCCGGCCACACCATCGTCACCTCGAAGTTCGTCATCCCGCCGCGCCAGGAGCTGCTCGACAACGGCCTCAAGTTCGTTGACTCGCCGAAGGCGTTGGCCGAAACCGTCGACACCATCATCCTGATGCTGCCGGATACTCCTGAGGTCAAGGATGTTCTCTTCGGCGAAAACGGCGTCGCCTACGGTCTTTCCAAGGGCAAGCTCGTCATCGACATGAGCTCGATCTCGCCGATCGAGACGAAGGAATTCGCCAAGAAAGTTCGCGAGACCGGTGCCGAATACATCGACGCCCCGGTTTCCGGCGGCGAAGTCGGCGCCAAGAATGCTTCGCTCTCGATCATGGCGGGCGGCGCCCAGGAGAGCTTCGACCGCGCCCTGCCGCTCTTGAAGTTGATGGGCAAGAACATCACGCTCGTCGGTGATTGCGGCGACGGCCAGGTCACCAAGGTCGCCAACCAGATCATCGTTGCGCTGACGATCGAAGCGGTCTCGGAAGCGCTTGTCTTCGCCTCCAAGGCGGGCGCTGATCCGGCGCGCGTCCGCGAAGCGCTGATGGGCGGCTTTGCCTCCTCGCGCATTCTCGAAGTTCACGGCGAGCGCATGATCAAGCGCACCTTCGATCCGGGCTTCCGCATCTCGCTGCACCAGAAGGACCTCAACCTGGCTCTCCAGGGTGCCAAGTCGCTCGGCATCTCGCTGCCGAACACGGCGGCAACGCAGGAACTCTTCAACAACTGCGCCGCCAACGGCGACAGCGGCCTAGACCACTCCGGCCTCGTCCGGGCGCTGGAGCGCATGGCGAACCACCAGGTTGCCTAAGCAATTCCAGGGAACGTGCGAAGCGGTTTTCCGTTAGGAACTGCGCCGCTTTGAAAAGATCAGGCGACGACCTTAAATGCGCATGACTCGTCCGGCGTCCCATTGTGCCGGACCGGTCATGCGTCCGGGCGGCGGTTGGAGGAACCGCCGCCCGAGACTTTCATGCAGTTCCAACCGCGATTTGCGCTGGGATGACATATAAGGATGGAGCGACGCGACATCCTCCAGGGGGAGACCAATGCCAGCCATCACCGATCCACGCCGTTTCCTCGAAGCGCTGTTCACCTCGGCCGTTGCGGCGGCTGATCCGGAGAAAGTGATCGCGGCCAACCTGCCGGCGCGACCGAAGGGGCGGACGGTGGTGGTTGGGGCCGGCAAGGGTGCGGCCCAGATGGCAGCCGCCTTCGAACGCCATTGGGATGGTCCGCTCTCGGGCGTGATCGTCACCCGCTATGGCTATGCAGCCCCATGCGAGACGATCGAGGTGCTGGAAGCGTCGCACCCCCTGCCTGACGAAAACGGTTTGCTGGCTTCGAAGCGCTTGCTCGCCGAAGTCGGCGGCCTGACGGCGGACGATCTTGTCGTCGCGCTCGTCTGCGGCGGTGGCTCGGCGCTTTTGCCCTCGCCACCACCCGGCTTGACGCTGGAAGACGAGATCGCCGTCAACCGGGCGTTGCTTGCCTCCGGCGCGCCGATCAGCGCCATGAACGCCGTGCGCAAGCACGTCTCGATGATCAAGGGCGGTCGGCTGGCTGCCGCGGCCTATCCGGCCAAGGTCGTTTCGCTGATCGTTTCCGATATTCCGGGTGACGATCCGGCGCTGGTCGCCTCCGGCCCGACACTGGCGGACGCCAGCACGCGCGAGGATGCGCTGACGCTGATCGAGCGCTACAGTCTGAACCTGCCGGCAAAGGTTATGGCGTGGATCAATAGCCCGGATAGCGCCGCGCCATCTCCTGATGACCCGCGTTTTGCCCGTAACGAAGTCCGGCTGATCGCATCCGCATCCGTCTCGCTCGAGGCCGCGGCTGCAGAGGCGCGTGCCGCCGGCATCGACGCGATCATTCTTTCCGATGCGATCGAGGGAGAGGCGCGCGACGTTGGCGGTGTGCATGCGGCGATCGCCCGGGAAGTCGCCGGCCGCGGTCGACCGTTCACCAAACCGGTCGTCGTTCTCTCGGGCGGCGAGACGACCGTCACCATCCGCGGCAAGGGCAAGGGCGGACGCAACAGCGAATTCCTGCTGGCGCTGGCGCTCGGCATCGACGGTGCCAAAGGGGTCTCGGCGCTCGCCGCAGACACCGACGGCATCGACGGCTCCGAGGACAACGCCGGCGCTTTCGCCGACGACACCACCATCGCCCGCCTCGCGGCGCAACGGCTGGATGCCGCGACATTCCTGCAGAAGAACGACAGCTGGTCGGCGTTCGATGCGCTCGGCGATCTCTTCAAGCCGGGGCCAACGGGCACCAACGTCAACGACTTCCGCGCCATCCTGGTGCAGTGATATCCGCGCGGCGGGTGTGTAGCTTGCCTGTCGTTATACACTTCACGCGAAGTGGCAACTGACCGAGCCGTAAGCGCCGAAATCGGCGACGATCGTGTCGCCGTTCCTGGCTTCGAGCGTGCGGATGAAAGAGCCTGAGAGAACGATCTGGCCGGGCTCGATCGCGTCGCCGCATTGCGCGAGACGATTGGCGAGCCAGGCGATGCCGCGCGCCGGATGGTTGAGCACACCGGCCGCAAGTCCCGTTTCCTCGATCACCGCATTGCGCGAGACGATCGCCCCCATCCAGCGCATGTCGACCGTATCGGGGCGCACGGCGCGGCCGCCGAGGATGAGGCCGCCATTGGCCGCATTGTCGGCGATCGCATCGACGAGGATGCGCGCCTTCTTTGTTTTCGGATCCGTGCGGACGATCCGGCTGTCGAGAATTTCCAGCGCCGGCATGACATAATCCGTGGCGTTCAGGACCTGGACGATGTTGACCCGCGGGCCTTTGAGCCCGGTTTTCATGATGAACGCGATCTCCGCTTCGACCCGTGGCTGGATGAAGCGATCGGCGGGTATGCTTGCGCCGTCGTCGAACAGCATGTTGTCGAAGAGCACGCCGGAATCGGGCGTGTCGATGCCGAGCGCCTGCTGCATGGCATTGGACGTCAGCCCGATCTTCCAGCCGATGATGCGGTGGCCGTCGTCGCGTTTGCGCCGGACCAGAGCCGCCTGGATCGCATAGGCGTCGTCGACCGTCATTTCGGGATGCTTGAGCGAGAGGAGCCCGATCTGTTTTCGATCGCGTTCGGCCTGATGCAGGCTTTCGGCGGCCTTGGCGATCTCGGTTGCATTCAGCATGGCGCCCCCCGACTTCAGCGTCCTTAAGGATACACCAAGGTCGGACCCGGCGCGCGCACCGTCTTTGGGCGATCAGATCGGCTGACTTGCCAGCATCAGGCCGAGGCCGATGAGGATCGAACCGCAGGCGCGCGGAACAAGATTGCCGGCGCCACCAACCAGCCGACCGAGCGTGAAGGAGGCGAGGAAGACGGCTGCGATATCGGCGACCGACAGGGCAAGGTTCACCAGCAGGCCGAACATCAGGAACTGCAGCGACATCGGCATCGCCGCGGCCGGATCCACGAACTGCGGCAGGAAGGTCACGAAGAACAAGGCGGTCTTGGGATTGAGGACTTCCACCACGATGCTGTCGCGCAGGACGCCGGGTTTCGCAGCCTCGGCGTGGGCGGCATGTTTGCCGACCCCGAGCAGCATGGTCGCGCCGAGCCAGACCAGATAGACGGCGCCGGCAAGCTTGATCGCCCCATAGAGAAGCGGTGCATGGTGAAGAAGGGCGGCAAGCCCGAGCGCCGCGGCGGCGATGTGGACGTAGCAGCCGATATGAATGCCGAGCGCCGCCAGGAGGCCGGCCTTGCGGCCATGCGCCAACGTCTGCGCCGTCATATAGAGAATGGCGGGGCCCGGCATGAAGGCGAAAATCGCCGTTGCCAGTGCGAACGAAATCCAATGCTCCAGCGACGGCATGGGGGCTCCTCCCGAAATAGCCGGAACGCCCCGGGCCGACGTCTTGGCGTCGAACCATCTCGGTGGCGCGATAGAGCGGGAGAACTACGCTTGGTTGTATCCGATTGACATACGGCAGGTGCCGTATTTCGGCGTTGTGGCAGGATCGCCTGTTTTGCCGTGGTTAAGGGAAGGTGATTTCCGGAAAGACCGGCGAGGACTGCGATATCAACCGATCGGCAGGCCGATGCGCAGCGCATAGGCCGCGATCTCTGCCGTGTTGTGCAGACTGAGCTTGCGCATCAGGTTCTCGCGATGCTTGCGGGCCGTGAGCGGGCTGATACCGAGGCGATCGGCGGTCTCGCGCGCGGTCAGCCCCTGGGCGGCGAGAGAGAGGATCTGCATTTCGCGGCGGGTGAGGGGGATGGGGGAGAGCGCCGTATCGGTTGTCGGCGGCGGCTGGTGGCTGCGGGGATCGTCGATGGCGAAACGAACCGATTGGCTGAGATAAATTTCGTTTCGCAGCATTGCGTCGAGTGCTGCATTCAGTTCGGCCGGGTCGCCGGTCTTCGTCAGGTAACCGCTGGCCCCGGCGGCGATCACGGCCCGCACGGTTCGCGGCTCGATGTTTGCGGTCAGCGCCAGGATCTTCATGCGCGGCGCGACCGCCCGGAGTTCGTTGATGAACTGCACGCCGGCAACCCCCGGCATGCCGAGGTCGAGGATCACCAGATCAGGACTGCTGGCGCGAACGATGGTCGTCAGCGTCTCGCCGTCGGCCGCTTCCGCAACCACCGATACGTGGTCCATGGTGGAGAGCAGCAGCTTCAGGCCCTCGCGAACGATGGCGTGATCGTCTGCCACCACGATCGTCAGCAGTTTGCGCATGTAAGCAATCCTTCATCGAAATCGGCAATTCTCCGCGGACATGGCGTTGCATCGAGACAGGAGCGGCAATGGAGACTCGCGAACACCTGCAACCTCTCCTGATAGGCTTATTATTTCGTCAATCTTACGCGGTGCTTTTTGCCAATTTCGCAATTCCACTGCCGGTTGCTTATGTCCTGCGCGATCTTGTGTCGTGGGACCTGCTGTTTTCATGGGGCGCCGCACTCTATCTGCTGACGTTCGCCCGCATTCTTCTCGACTGGCGATATCGGCGGCAGACGGATGAAGGGCGGACGCGGGACTGGCGGCGATGGGCCTGGCGCTTCACGCTGCTTTCGTGGGTTTCCAGCGGTCTCTGGGGCGCGCTTGGCTGGTTTGCCTTCCATCCGGACGAGCCGCAGACGCTTGCCTTCGTCTGCATCGTGATCACAGGCATTGCCAGCGGTGCGGTGCCGTCGCTGTCTGCCTTTCCGCTCGCCTATGCCGGCTCGCTGGTTGCGATCCTCCTGCCCTTCGCGATCCGCTGCTTCCTCGGCGAAGGGCCGATCTACGACACCTATCTGATTTTCACCATCTGCCTCTTCGGCGTCGACCTCTACTACAGCCGCGTCACCCACAGGACGCTTGCCGAAACGGTGCGGCTGCGTTTCGAGAATCTGTCGCTGATCACCAGCCTTGAGGCAGAGCGCGACAAGGCGCAGAGCGCCGATCGCTCCAAGTCGCGGTTCCTCGCTGCCGCAAGCCACGACCTGCGTCAGCCGATCCACGCCCTCAGCCTTTTCACCTCGACGCTCGCAGCACTCGGTCGCAACGGTGACGTTCCGGCCAAGAACGCCCGCGACCTCGCCGATCGCGCGCGCTCGGTTATCGGCAATCTCGGCGGTCTGCTCGACGCGTTGCTCGACATTTCCAAGCTTGACGCGGGAATCGTGACCGTCGCGCGAGAACCGGTGTCCCTACGGCGACTGTTCCACGACCTCAAGGCGGAGTTCTCCGGCATTGCGAAGGACCAGGGCCTCGGATGGCGCGTGGTGATGACGGATGTCTGGGTCGATACCGACCCGATGATGCTGAAGCGTGTCCTCGACAACCTCATTTCCAATGCGTTCCGTTACACACGGACCGGCAAGGTGCTGATCGGTTGCCGACGCCGCGGTGCGGCGGTGGAGGTGCAGGTCTGGGACACCGGTGTCGGCATCCCCGATTCAGAGCTGGAAGCGATCTTCGAGGAGTTCGTGCAACTGCAAAATCCTGCACGCAACCGGGCGCAGGGGCTCGGGCTCGGCCTTGCCATCGTGCAGCGTACCGCCGCTCTGCTCGGCCACCCGATCAAGGTAGTCTCGACGGAGGGTCGCGGTTCGATGTTTTCCATCACTTTGCCGGTGGTCGCGCCGCCTTCGCTGGCAAAGCCCGGACGCGCCCATCCGACCGCTGCGACGCAGCAAGGGGGTATCGTCGTCATCGACGACGAGCGCGACGCGCTGGATGCGACGGCGCTGTTGCTCCGCACGCTCGGCTATGCGGTCTATGCCGGGCGTTCGGCTGCCACGGCCCGAAAGGAGCTGGCGAAGGCTGCGCGCCTGGGAGAGGCGCCGGTCGATCTTGTCATCACCGATTACCGTCTCGAGGCCGGCAAGACCGGGATCGATGCGATCCGGGAGATCAGGGCCCATCTCGGGCGGGAGGTGCCGGCGCTGATCCTTTCCGGCGATACGTCGCCGACACGGCTGAAGGAAGTGACCGCAAGCGGCCACCGTCTTCTCCACAAGCCGCTCGATGCGGTGCGGTTGGAGGAGGAGATCGAAGCGCTCCTCGCCGAGCGGCCTGAAGATGCGGCACGCGAGATCCGCACTGTTACTCGATGAAGACGCGCACGCTGGCGGCGCGGCCGACGGAATCGATCACCGTCAGCGTCGAATAGCCGGCACCATCCGGTTGCCACTGCGTGACCCGCCGGCGGGTGAGCTCCGGCAGAGGCTTGCCATTGGCAAGCCAGCGGAACGGCGCGCGTCCGCCCTGGAGCTTGAGTGTCAGCGGCGAAAGCGCCTGATGGTTCGCACTGAGCTCGACGCGTGCGCCCTCGGGCGGAAACACGATCTGCGGTGCCGGCTCGCGGGCCGAAGCGTTGACGAGGCCGCTTGCCGTCAGCGAGAAGCGGCGCTGGCTGATCGGCAGTTCGGCTTGAGAAATGCGGATCGCGCCGGCCGGCGCATCGGGCAGCGGTGTGATGCCGAAGCCGGATTTGGCGAAGCCTTCGAAGAGAATGGGGGCGGCGCTGCCATAGCCGGTGAGGCCGGGAACCGCCCCATTGTCGGGCCGTCCGACCCAGACCCCGAGCACATGGCGGCCGTCATAGCCGACCGACCAGGCATCACGGTAGCCATAGCTGGTGCCGGTCTTATAGGCGATGCCGCGCTGGCGACTGCCAGCGGGCGGCAACACGCCGGAGAGCGCGTCGGAGACATTCCAGACGGCGACCGGCGAAAGCACCGGTTCCGCTTCGATCAGGCCCGCCTTGCCCTCAACGCCGTCGCCGAGCCGGAGCGGGAAGCCGCGATTGGCAAGCGCCGCATAGAGCTGCACGAGATCGCGCAGGGAAAGTCCGACGCCGCCAAGACCGATCGCAAGGCCGGGTGCTTCGCCGGCAGGAAGTGCCGGCTTCACCTCGCCGCGGCGAAAGCGCATCATCAGCTCGGCCGGGCCGACCGCGTCGAGCAGGCGGATCGCCGGAACGTTCAGAGACAATTGCAGCGCCTCGCGCACGCTGACATCGCCCTGGTAGCTCATGTCGAAGTTGCGTGGGCGGTAGCCGAAGAAGTCCGCCGGCCGGTCCTCGATGATCGTCTCCTGGCTGACGAGCCCTTCTTCGAAGGCAAGGCCATAGATGAAGGGCTTGAGGGTAGAGCCCGGTGAACGCGTGATGCGCGTCATGTCGATCCAGCCGGAGCGGCTCGCATCGAAATAGTCGGCCGATCCGACCGAAGCGACGATCTCTCCGGTCTTCGCATCGGCCATCACCATGGCGACCGAAACCTTCGGTCCGAGCTTGGCTGCCCCTTCCTTTGCCACGGCTTCGAGGTTGCGCTGGACGGCAAGGCGCAAGCTCGTCTCATGCCGAACCGCCTTCGGATCTTTGCGCAACGCCCGTTCGGCGAGGTGCGCGGCATAGGCCGGGAGTTGCAGCCGGCGCGACGGAACGGACGTGGCGATCGCGCGTTCCGCTTCGCCGTCGCCAATCACGTCAGCAACGGCGAGACGCCTCAGCACCCGTTCGCGGGCGGCGACAGCGGCGGCATGGTTGCGGTCCGGGCGGCGCTTCTCCGGCAATTGCGGTAGTGCCACGAGCAGGGCCGCTTCGCCGGCCGTCAGCCGTTTCGGCTCCTTGCCGAGCCAGGAGAGGCTCGCGGCGCGCACGCCCTCGATATTGCCGCCATAAGGCGCATGGGTGAGATAGAGATTGAGGATCTGGTCCTTCGATAGCCGTCGCTCGATCTGGATCGCGCGTGCGATTTGCAACAGCTTGGCGGTTATCGAGCGCTGCTGCCGTGGCTCGATCAGCCGGGCGACCTGCATGGAAAGCGTCGAGGCGCCCGAGACGATCCGGCCATTGCTGACGAATTGAAGCGCGGCGCGGCCAAGCGCCAGGATATCGACGCCGGAATGCTCCTCAAAACGCTGGTCTTCGTAGGCGATCAGCATCTTCAGGAACTGCGGATCGACATCGTCGACCGTGGTCTTCAGTCGCCAGAGGCCATCCGGCGTTGCGAAGGCGCGCAAGAGCTGTCCGTTGGCGTCGTCCACCTCGCGCGAGACGACGTCCGCCTCCGCAAGCGGCGGCGGGAAGGCCTCGTCAGCCTTTTCGATCGCAAAGCCCGTCAGCCCCGTCACCAGCAGGCAGACGGGCAAGGCGATCAGCAGTTTGCGCCCAATCGACATGATCTTGCCTATTGCGCGGCCAGCACCTCCATGCGCCCGGTCGCGGTGCGGGCCGAAAGCTGCGGTCGGTACATGTCCTCGACAGTTGCGGCCGGATGGTCATAGGTGCCCGGCGTTACCGCGCGCACGACATAGGCCAGCGTGACCTCGCGGCCGGCGCCGATGCTGCGGTCGAGTGCTGCGACGAAGCGGTCGTTACGGAACTCCGTATGGGTCGCGGTGATTTCGCCGAGCCACTCGAAATTGCTGAGCTGGGCACTGTCGACGAGGCTCGGATTGTCGATCTGGAAACCGGCCGGCAGCAGGTCGGTGACCAGCACGCGCGACGGCCAGTCGTTGGCCTCCGTGACTTTCAGCACGACGACGTAGCGTTCGTTCTGCCGCGCTTCCATGACGTTCGCCTCGGCTCCGTCGAGCGTGTAGTAGGTGCGCTCGATGGTGAAGCCGTCGCCGCCGGCCGAAAGCGGCTGGGCGGGGGCGGCGACCGTGGTGACCACGGCCGAAACCGGATCGGCACCCTGGTTGCGGATCACCACCGGGTGGGTGATGAGCGCGTCGCCGGTCATCTGGGCGGCATAGCTGCCGGACTTCGATGCGCCGTTGACGTCGAGCGCCATGTCCTCGTCGCCATTCTGGATGGCGCGGGCGGCAAGCAGCATCCAGGCCTGTTCCTGGGTGCTGGTATAGGTCTTCTGTTCCCATTCGCGGGCGACCATTTTTGATAGCTCTGGAACGATCGGCGGGACCGGTCGGCTTTCGGCCGCAAGCGCCAGCACCGCCGCGCCGTCACGCAGCGACGAGCCGTAGTCGGAGCGCGACAGGCTGACATTGACGAGGCCCGTCGACATGTTCGCCGCGTTGGCAAACGTGTCCTGCGCCCCTTGAGCATCGCCATACAGCGAAAGCGCTGCGGCGATATGAGCCTTGGCGAGCGGCGTCGGGAAGTCGTTGATCAGCGTGTTTGCGTAATAACGCAGGTCGTTGATCGCCGCCTTGCGATTGCGGGCAAGCACGTAGAGCGCATAGGCGATCTCGTTGCCGCGATCCTTGGCGTTGGTGTCGTAGCTGACGCCGTTCTGCAGGTTTTCCAGCGCCTGAACCATTGCGGCCTCGGGCACGTCATATTTCTGCTCGCGGGCGCGGGTCAGGAAGTCGGTGACATAGGCGTCGAGCCAGAGGTCGCCGTAGCCCGGCCCCCAAAGCCCGAAGCTGCCCGACGAGGACTGGTTGGAGAGCACGCGGTAGATCGCCTCCTGCACCCGTTTCGTCACGCCCTCGTCATCGGCAAGGCCGGACTGCTTGGCGAGTTCGCTCAGGTAGAGCAGCGGCAGCGCGCGGCTGGTCGTTTGCTCCGTGCAGCCATAGGGATAGCGATCGAGGGTCATCAGCAGTGCCGGCATATCGAAGGCGGCAGAGCGGGTGACGCTGAGGTTGACGGAAGCGCCCTGCAGGATGCTGTCGGCGAGCAACTGCCCGTCGACCGTCAGGCTGCTTCCTGGCGCGATCGAAACCACTTGTCGCTGTGTCACCGGCAGGGTTGCCGGACGCACGAGCAGGTCGAGCGACTGCTCGAGCGAAAGGCCGTTGGCGCCGGTCAGCGCCACGGTGACGACGCCGTTGCCGGGATATTGCCCGACGACCGGCAAGGTGATGGAGGAGCGACCGCCCTGGTCCAGGGTGACCGTGCTGCCCGTCCCCGGTTGCTCGACCGTGGCTTGGCCACTGGTCGTCACATGGATCTGGTAATCGCCGGCCGGTGCGTCGGTATTGGCGATATCGAGCCTCAGGTCCGACCGGTCTCCGGGCGCCAGGAACCGCGGCAGGCTGGCGGTAACGACGACGGGGTCGCGGATCACCACGTCGCGCGTGGCGTGGCCGACACCGGATTTCGTCCAGGCAACGGCCATCAGTCGCGCCGTTCCGTTGAACTGCGGGATGTCGAAGCTGACGGTTGCCTTGCCGTCGCCGTCGAGCTGTACCGGTCCTTCGAAGAAGGCGACCAGCTTTTCCGTGGGCGGGCTGCCCTGAAGCGCGACCTGGCCGCCATCGCCGCCGGTGCGCAGTTTTCCGGTCGCGCCGAGCGAGCCGTCGATCAGGCGACCGTAAAGGTCGCGGATTTCAAGGCCGAGCTGTCTCTGGCCGAAATACCAGGCTTCCGGGTTCGGCGGCTCGTAGCGGGTGAGATTGAGAATGCCGACATCGACGGCGGCGATCGTCACATAGGCTTCCTCATTGGCACCGGCACCGGCGACCTGGAGGCTGATGTCGAGCGGCTGGCGCGGCTCCATCTTTTCGGGCGCGTTAAGCGTGACGGCGAGCTTGCGCTCGGCCGGATCGACGGTGAGCCATTTGATGCCGATGGCGCGCATCGGCATGCGGCTTTCCTGGGCATCGCCCGGCCGGTAGAGCGTGGCGGTGACATAGGCGCCGGCGCCCCAGGCGTCGGTGACCGGCAATTCGACTTCGCCGCCTTCAGCCGCAATCGATGCCGTCTCGGTCGTGATCAGGTTCTCTGTGCCGACGGTGACCAGCAGTTCGCCGGCAAAACGCGGCGAGACCTTCAGCTTGGCCGTGTCGCCGACCGCATACTTCTCCTTGTCGAGCGCGATCTCAAGGCCGTCAGGCGTTTCCGTCGAGGTGGCCGCGACATACCAGCCGGCGTCGAATTCGACGCTCGAAGTCGGGCCATCGACCGCGGCCGTCTCGACTTCCAGGCGATAGCGGCCCCAGCCGACGGGCACGGAGATATCGCCGCCGTCTTCCGTCAGGTCGACGCTGCCGTTGGCCAACTGTTTGGTGGTAACGACGGGCTCGTATTTCCAGGCGCTGCCGTCGCGATACCAGTGATAGTTCCGTTCGACGCTGATCAGCTTCCAGAGGAGCCCCTGCATGGCGATCTTGCTGCCGGCCGGATCGACGGCGATGACGCGGAACTTGCCGACGGAGTTTTCGGCGAGCTCACCCTCGAATTCCGGCTTGATGCCGAGCATCGGGCCCTCGGCGCGCACCGGCAGTTTTAGCGAGCGCTCGACGGCGCGGCCGCCGGCTTCACGCATGCGAACGGTCACGGTGGCATTTAGCAGCTGCGTGGTCGAGGGCACTTCGTCGATGAGGACGTCGAAGCTGGATTTGCCTTCTTCGTCGAGCGACGAAAGCTCTTCGAGCGGCAGGCGCGTGTCTTCGCTCGCCTCTTCGTCGGCAAGACCGAAGGAATAGCCCTTGAAGGCGGCGTTTTCGCGCGTCGGCTTGATCGTCACTTCGCCTTCAAGTTCGAGGCCGGCAGCCGGTGCGCCATAGAGATAGCGCCCGTCGACTGCCACGCTTGCCGTCTCACCGACGGCGATTTCCTTGGCGTCGCTGGTGAGATCGAATTCGGTGCGATCCGGCACGAAGTCATCGATCAGGAACTGCTTCTCGCCGATCGCAGGCGACTTCGGGTCAGTGAAGATCTGCATCGTCCAGGTGCCGCGCATGGCGTTTGCCTGGGTGTCGAGGTCGAGCGTATGGCCGCCGAGCTTGCCGCCGGCACTGGTCATGCGGCGATATTCGACACCATCCGGACGGAGGAAGACGAAGGTCAGCGGCAGGTTCTCGATCGCCATGCCGTCAACGTCACGGGCAAGCGCTGCCGCATGCACGGTTTCGCCGGCACGATAGATGCCGCGCTCGGTCCAGGCGAGAATGTCGATGGCGCCGGGAGCCGCGCGCCCGGTGACGCCACGGTCCGAAAGGTCGAAGCCGGCGCGGCTCATGTCGAGGAAGACATAGTCGTCCTCGCCCTTCTTGGCGGTGATGACGGCGGGTGTGAGCCCGGCCGTGCCGCGGATCAGGCCAGCAGTGAAGGTCACGCGGCCGTCATTATCGCTCACCGCCGTGCCGAGGATCTCGTTGTTCTTGGCGACGAGTTGCAGTTCGACGCCTTCGATCGGCTCGGCAGTCGCAAGCGAGCGCACGAAGACGTTCAGCCCGTCTGTGCCGGCATAGGTGGAGATGCCGATATCGGAAACGACGAACCATTGCGTCGCGCGCGCATCCCATTCCTGGCTGATACCGGTGGTCGGTGCGGCGGTCAGGACGTAGACGCCGGGCTTGCGTTGAGGCAGTGCCTCGTCGACCGGGAAGCTTGTGACGACTTCCTTGTTGACGTCGCGCTCGATGTCGAGCGAGCCCTGCCAGACGAGTTCGCCGATCTCATCCTCGATGCGCTGGGCGCTGTAGCCGTCGAGCTGGGTCAGGAACTGCGAGCTCTGCAGCACCTGGGCGATGCTGCGATCGCCGACGCGGTAGAGTTTCAGCTTGGCGCTGTCGGTGTTGACGGAAACGAGCGGGATGCCGCGGCGCGCGGTCGACGGCAGCACGAAGCTGTCGCCGGTGAAGCGCACCATTTGGGCGCGGTCCGCGACATAGATATCGAGGGTGACGGGCGCTTCGAGCATTTCGTCGACGGTGGACGGCAGGCCGGCGCGAAGGGTCAGCTTGTAGCGCTCGCCATGCGATAGGCCTTCGATGCAGATCTGGTCGCCCTTCGCCTCAAGCGCCTTTGGCGCAGCACCATTGACGGTGACGAAGGAGGCATAGTCGGCGCCGCTCTTCAAAAGCTGCTCGGAGAACTGCACGCAGGCGCGCGGCGTCGCAGCGTCGGAATCGATCGTATGTTCGACGACGCGGAAGCCCTTGCGCTGCTTAAGGTCGAGATAGGCTGCCTCGACCGATTTTGCCTTCACCAGTTCCAGGCTCGCCTTGTAGGCGTTCAGTGCGGCGCGGAAATTCTCGGCGCCTTCCAGCGATTTGGCCATGACGGCAAGCGCATGCGCCCGGCTCTCGGTGGTGCGGGTCAGCTCGTAGCCGTTGATCGCGGCGATCGCCGCCTGGATCGATACGCTTGAATTGTTGGTGATGCGGTTCGCGGTTCGCGCCGCCTCCAGCCAGAGTTCGGCGTCATCAGGATTGATCGCCAACGCGCCCTGGAAGGCCTTCAGCGCATTTTCGATATTGCCCATGCCGGCCTGGCCGCGTGCCATGTCGATGAGCGTATTGACGCCCATGCCCTGCTGATCGTCGGCAAGGGTAAGATTGGCCTTGGTGTTGCGGGCGTCCTGCAGCAACTGATCCGACAGGAATTTCAGGCGCGGCGGCGCCCCGATGTCGGCTTGTGTGACCTGCGGCTGCACGACCTTGCCGGCGATTGCGCCGGGGAAGGTGTTGAGCTGGTTATAGTCGGACTTGAGGAAGCACCACTTCACCTTGGGATTGTAGGTGAAGGCGCGGCAAGCCTGGTCCGCGATGCATGTCTGCTGGCATTCGTCGAGCGAGACGTTCTGTTCGGTCCTGAGGTCGAAACCGAAATAATCGCCGTCCTGAGTGATCTCGATCTGCCGTCCACTCTCCTGGGCGACGGCGGGGATGCCGGCGGTCAAAAGCGACAGGAAGAGGGTGGAAAGGCCGAAAAACGCGCGCACAGACATCAAGTCCTCCCAACGCTGCCGGTCTCGATAGAGGCTTCACTTTTCAGGCTTCCGCCCCGCTTGTCAACCGGAGAGCGGTCGACGTGCGGCGCAATTTCAGCGGGAGCACTGCTGTGAAGGATCGAGCATCGATCCGGAATGAAACACGATAAAATGATATGTAAATCAAACTATTATGACGGTCGGCCAAAGCCGCGGGAGAAACCGCGCCGCTAGCCTCGTTGTTCTCTCAGGAAGACGGTCAGCGAGCGACCGGCATCGAGGATATGATCGCGCGTCAAGGCGCTGGCCCGCTCGGCGTCGCGCGCCACACAGGCATCCAGGATCGCCTTGTGTTCGCGGCGCGCACGCGCGACGCCCGAGGTTAGCGTCAGCTGCGCCCGCAGGTAACGGTCGATGCGATCGAGAGAGGCGCGAACGATCTGCAGGTAATAGGGGCGACGAGCTGCCTCGTAGAGGCTGTAGTGGAAGTTGCGGTTGATTTCGCCCCAGCGGTCGGAATTTTCCTCCTGCTCGAATTCCTCGCAATGCTGGCGTGCAAGGTCCAGAGTACGGCGGTCGAGACTGGGTACGGCAAGCCGAATGACCTCAGCCTCGATCAGTGCGCGGAACTCGAAAATCTCCTCGATTTCCTCAATCGAGAGGCCGGCGACAACGGCGCCCTTATAGCGCTCGGTGGTAATCAGCCCATGCTGCTCCAGCCGCGAAAGCGCCTCGCGCACCGGAATGCGGCTGGTGTTGAACATCTGGGCGATGTGGTCCTGGCGCAGGTTCTCGCCTTCGGCAAGGTCGCCTTCGATGATCGCCTTGCGCAAGGCCTCATAGACGATATCGGCCGCTGAGGCGGCTTGCCTGACATCGACGGCGTCGAGTTTCATCCTGTTCAAACCCCGCTGGCCAAGCCTCTCGGCACGGCGAATTCGGAAGCGTTTTCGCGCTGTTGGTCAACGGTCATAGGTCCAATCCGGGCGCCGGGCAACAGAGCTTTGGAAAGTAGGCGCGACGATCTCGTCGCCGGAGCCGGAAATCGTCTGACGGAGGAAAGGTCTCTGATGAAGCGGAGCGGCAGAGCGTGATATGGTCGAGCCTGCGAAGCCAGCCTTGTCTTGGAAACCTCTCGTGGTGTTACCAATGCCGCTCGTTTACAGGCCCGCTCAAGCCGACGAATTGGCTGCGACCGATGCACTGGTCGTCTCAAGCATCAACGATCTTACCATTCGGCACGGCTTCGGCGCGATGGCGGCGACAAGCCCTCCCAATTTTCAGCTTTTTTGCCTTAGGGACGATCCGGACGGCCTCTGGGTGGCCGAAGAGGGCGGGGGCATCGTCGGATGCGCCTGGAGTTGGACTTGCGGGGATCTCTGGTTTCTCGCCCAGTTGTTCGTCGATCCCGCTCAACAGGGCCGGGGCATCGGAAATTCGCTGCTGGAACGAACTCTGGAACATGCGCGCAAGTCAGGCGCAGCCCACAAGGCGCTGATCACCTTCACCTTCAATCGGGTGTCGCAGGGGCTCTACATGCGACACGGCTTCTTTCCGCGCACGCCGATCTATTTTTTCGATGCCAGGCGGGAGGCAGTGCGGATGTTGCCGGAGGCGGTCCTGCGCGCCGTGCCGATCGAACCCGATGCAGCGACCATGGAGACGCTGGCGACGGTCGATCGCTGCGCCATCGGCGTATCGCGGGACAAGCACCATCGCTACCTGCTTGGCGATCTGGCAACCCGAGGGTTTCTGTTTTACGCCGGCAGCGATCCTGCCGGATACGGCTATATCGGCGCCAACGGGCACATCGGCCCACTCGCCGTCCTGTGGCCCGACAATGTTCAAGATGCCTTCGCGGCCGCGTTGCGATTGGCCGCCGCGGGCACGTCTGAGAGGATTTCGGCCTTCTTGCCCGGGGCATGCGACGGCGCTTTGAGCCTTGCGGTCAATCAGGGGATGCGGATCACGTTTCCAATGCTGCTGATGGCGTCTCCCGGTTATGGCGACTGGACGCGCTATCTGCCCCGCAATCCGGGGTTCATGTGAGCTCTTGAGGTGTGCTCGAGGCGCTTCCATGTCGCAGATCGAACTCAAAGCGCAGCTATTTCGACGTCGCTGCCGACAAGCCGGTCGGCGGACTGTCACGGCGTACGTTTGCAGGCCTCTCTGGCCGGATTTGGATTATGAGTATTTTCAGATTGTATATTGGATCCAATTTTTCTAAGAGTCGTTTCGTCGACGGGCGACGCCATCGCGTCACCCGGTGAAATGGGGGAGCGGCCGCAAGTGATGGGCGCGCCCGGGTGGCGTCCGTCCACCGTCACGGAAGGAGAAAGCGCATGCGCAGCAACAAGGTCGTTCATATCGTTTCCTGCCACGCGGAAGGGGAAGTCGGCGACGTCATCGTCGGCGGCGTCGCGCCGCCGCCTGGAAACACGCTCTGGGAACAGCGCCGCTTCATCGCCGAAGACCAGACGCTGCGCAATTTCGTGCTCAACGAGCCGCGCGGTGGCGTCTTCCGCCACATCAATCTGCTTGTGCCGCCGAAGGACCCGCGCGCGACCATGGGCTTCATCATCATGGAGCCCGAAGATACGCCGCCGATGTCCGGTTCGAATTCCATCTGCGTCTCCACCGTTCTGCTCGACAGCGGCATCGTACCGATGCAGGAGCCGGAAACGCGCCTGGTGCTGGAAGCGCCCGGTGGACTGGTCAACGTCGTTGCCGAGTGCCGCAACGGCAAGGCCGAGCGCATCACCGTCACCAACGTGCCGTCCTTTGCCGACAAGCTCGACGCCAAGCTTGAAGTCGAGGGTCTGGGCACGTTGACGGTCGATACCGCCTATGGCGGCGACAGCTTCGTCATCACCGACGCTCGCGCTCTTGGTTTCTCGGTGACGCCAGACGAGGCGCGCGAGCTTGCCGAAACCGGCATCAAAATCACCCGCGCGGCCAACGAACAGCTCGGCTTCACCCATCCGGAAAATCCGGAATGGGATCATATCTCCTTCTGCCAGCTGACGATGCCGGTCGAAGAAAAGGACGGCATCCTGCATGGCCGCAACACGGTGGTCATCCAGCCGGCCAAGCTCGACCGCTCGCCGACCGGCACCGGCTGCTCGGCGCGCATGGCGGTGCTGCACGCGCGTGGGCTGATGAAGGTCGGCCAGCGCTTCAGCGGCCACTCGATCATCGATTCGACCTTCAATTGCCGCATCGTCGGCGAAACGACGGTCGGCGGACGCCCGGCGATCGTGCCTGAGATCTCCGGACGTGCCTGGATCACCGGCACGCACCAGGTGATGCTCGACCCGGCCGATCCGTGGCCAGCCGGCTACCGCCTTGCCGACACCTGGCCGCGCAAGCAGTAAGGTCTGCCTTTGCGGGCCGCCTCGTTGCGGCCCGTACCTTTCGGCCCAAGCCTTTGGATTGTTCTGCCGGTTCAGTCTTCCTTGATGATCCGGGTGGTGCCGACCCAGAGTTCGCGGGCCGGTCCCGCGCCGACATTGCGGGCGCGGTGCGGCAGCGAGGCGGGGAAGTGCAGCGTGTCGCCGGCCTTCAGCAGATAGTCCTTGCCATCGATCTGGTAGAGCATCTCGCCCTCGATCAGGTAAAGGAAGTCCTCGCCCTCGTGGCTGGTCAGTTCCGACGCATAGCCCGGCGGCATATGGGTGATGCAGCCGTTGAGCGCCGCGCCCGGAAAGCCGCGTTCGATCAGTTCGTAGACGCGCTCCTTGGTCTCGACATTGTAGCCGGGGCGTTCCCCTGCGTGCGAGACCATCGAATGCGAATGCTGCGGCGGCTGCGACAGGAAGGTGTCGACGCTGGTGCCGAGCGCATTGGCGACGTTGTACAGCGAGATTAGCGACGGGGTGGAAATGCCGCGCTCGATCTGGCTGATGAAGCCTTCGGTCAGCCCGGCCTCGCGCGCCACGTCCTTCATGGTCTTGCCGATTTCCTTGCGGCGGGCTCTGAGCATTTGCCCGAGCGAGGCGGGTGTCGAGGCTTCGGGGAGGGAGGCGCCTTCATGGGCTCCGGGCGCCTCTTCGATCTTCAGGGGCATGACTTTCTTTCCGCTTGACTCACGTCTATCGATGTACTTTAGTCCAGCTAAAGTTGGTTCGGCAAGCCGATCAGATCGTATGCCAGCCTTCTTGAAAAGGGGAACTACAAGAACGTCTTCGCGGCAATCCGTCGGCGGCAAAAAATACTAAGAAAAATTGGATCCAATATCCAATAAACGTGTTCAGCGCGCGATCGATGTCGGCTGCGGTCAAAAGGAGGAGTGAGATGAAACCTATATTGCCTATTCTGCTCGGCACGACGCTGGGTCTGCTTGCGGCCACCTCGGCGTTTGCGATCGAACGCGGTGGCGCGATGACATTCGCCCGCTACGACGACTCGACCGTCATCGATCCCGTTTACGCCGACCGCAATCCCGATCTCTGGATGGTGAACGGTCTCTACGAAACGCTGCTCCGCAACGGTCCTGATGGTTCGATCGTGCCGGGTCTCGCCGAGGCTCACGAGGTTTCGGCAGATGGCAAGACCATCACCCTGACGCTTCGAAGCGGCCTCAAGTTTTCCGACGGCTCCGACCTTACCGGCGCCGACGTCGTCTTCTCGCTGGATCGGGCACGCAATGCCGAACTCGGCCCCTGGGCGGGGCTGCTCGGCGCAGTCGACGCGGTCACGGCCGATGGCAACAAGATCACTGTGTCGCTGAAAAATCCCGACCCGACGATCATCTCGATCCTTGCAACTTTCAACACCGGCATCATGCCAAAGGCAGCCTTCGAAAAGGCGGCCGGCGCGACCGACCAGGAAAAGGCGCGCGCCTTCTTCTCGGCTGGTCCGGTGACATCGGGGCCCTTCGTCATGAAGAGCCATGTGCAGGGCTCGAGCATGAGCTTCGAACGCAACCCGAACTACTGGCGCCAGGGCGAAGACGGCAAGCCGCTGCCCTATCTCGACCGGGTGGAATTCCTCGTCATTCCAGATGACGCGACCCGCATCCTCAAGCTTCAGGCCGGCGAAGTCGACGCCGCCGAGTTCATTCCGTTTGCCCGTGTCGGCGAGCTCGGCGCCGATCCGAACCTGAAGATGGAGCTCTTCCCCTCGACCCGCATCGTCTACGCGCCGATCAATACGCGCGAGGCGAAGAAGGACGGCGCGAAGAACCCGCTTGCCGACGTCAAGGTGCGCCAGGCGCTGAACTATGCGACCGACAAGAGCGTGCTGATCAAGCTCGTGACCTTCGATACCGGCAAGCCGATGACCTCGCTGATGTCGGCTGCGACGCAGCTGCATTACGGTCCGGCGCCGCTTTACCCCTACGATCCGGAAAAGGCCAAGCAGTTGCTGTCGGAAGCCGGCCTCAGCGGCGGCTTCGAGGTTAAGCTCACCACGCTTGCCGGCAGTGCCGACGACGCAACATTGTTTACCGCACTTCAGCAGATGTGGGCGCCACTCGGCGTCAACCTCAAGGTCGAGCAGGTCGACAACCCGACCCGCGGCGAGAAGAACCGGTCCGGCGATTTCGACATCCACTCCTATGGCTGGGCGAACGACGTCAACGACCCGGCGCAGGTGACCGGCTGGCTCGGCTATTACAAGCAGCGTCAGGCCGTCGGCACCGGCTGGAACAACCAGGAATTCAACACGCTGTTCGAGGCCTCCAACGTCGAGACCGATCCGGCCAAGCGCAAGGACGAATACAAGCGCATGCAGGAGATCTACGCGGCCGAGGCACCGTTGCTCTTCCTGTTCGAAACGCCGTTTGCCGTCGCCGTCTCGAAATCGATCGAAGGCTACGTCCAGACGCCGCTCGGCGCCAATGACTTCTCTGAAGCCTGGCGCGCCGACTGATAGCGGAACGATCTGCGAAAACCGGGCGGCAAGCCGCCCGGTTCTCCGTTGAAGGTTGGAACCATGCCCTCACTTTCCTATCTCGTTGCACGGCTGCTGCAGATCATCCCGACGTTCCTGTTGGTGATGATCTTCATCTTCCTGCTCGTGCGCCTTTTGCCGGGAGATCCGGCCATCGCCATGGCCGAGGCCAAGGCGACCGATGCGCAGCTTGAACAGATCCGGCACAATCTCGGTCTCGATGAGCCGTTGCCGGTGCAGTTCCTCGTCTTCGTCAAGAACACGCTGACCGGCGATCTCGGCCGCTCGATCATGTTGAAGGCGCCGGTGACCGAGGTCATTCTCAGCCGGTTGCCGACGACGATCTTCCTGGCGCTCTATGCGGTCGTGCTTGCTGTGTTCCTCGCCGGGCCGCTCGCCTTCCTCGCGGCAGCGCGCGTCAACAGCCCTGTCGATGTTGCCATCCGCAGCGTCTTTCAGGTCGGTCTTTCCATGCCCGTCTTTTACATCGGGCTCCTGCTGCTCACCGTGCTTGCGGCGCAGTTGCGCTGGTTTCCGGTCGGCGGCTACGGCAAGACCTTTTTCGCCAATCTCTATCACCTGATCCTGCCCGCACTCAGCGTCGCGCTCTATACGTCGGCGATCATCCTGCGCAATCTGCGCGCCTCGCTGATCGAGGTGCTCGACGCCGACTATGTGCAGTTCGCGCGGGCCAAGGGCCTGTCGCCGCGCATCATCATGACCCGGCACGTGTTGCGCAATGCGCTCGTTTCGACGGTCACTCTGCTGGGGTTGTCGATCGGCAACCTGATGAGCGGCACGCTGGTGACCGAGACGGTTTTTGCCATTCCTGGTGTCGGCCGGCTGATGCTGGAGGCGATCTTTGCCCGCGACTATCCGCTGATCCAGGGCCTGACGCTCACCTTCGCCGTGCTCGTCTCCGTCGTCTTCCTCTTGACGGATGTCGTGCAATCCTGGCTCGATCCGAGGCTTCGCCAATCATGACGGTCCTGACTCTCACCCATTCGCGGACGCGGGGACGGCTCGCCGCCTTTCTGGCACGCGCCTTCGCCCGTCCTTCTTTCGTGATCGGCATTGTCATTCTCGGCCTGTCGCTGGCGCTTGCGGTGTTCCCTCAGCTCTTTGCTCCTTACGACCCGCTTGCCTTCGACCTCCAGGCGATCCAGCAGGGGCCGAGCCTTGCGCATCCCTTCGGCACCGACAATTTCGGCCGCGATGTGCTCTCGCGCGTCATCTGGGCCTATCGCGTCGACATGCAGATGGCCTTCTTCGCGACGATCTTCGCGCTTTTGATCGGCCTCACCGTTGGCGCCTTCGTCGGTTACTACGGCGGCATTGCCGACGTGATCTTCGGCCGTTGCGTCGACGCGATCATCACCTTTCCCTTCCTGGTGCTGGTGATCGCGATCGTCGCGGTGCTGGGCCCTGGCCTCGTCAACATGTATGTGGCGATCACCGCGGTGAACTGGGTCTATTACGCCCGGCTGACGCGCGCCGAAATCATGGCGCAGAAGGCCAACGACTATGCCGCGGCCGGCCGGGTTCTCGGCTACTCCGATCGCCGCATCATCTTCCGCCATCTGCTGCCGAACGCGATCTCGCCAATCCTCGTCTATTGGATGACCGATATGGCGCTCGCGATCCTGCTCGGCTCGTCGCTCGGCTATCTCGGCCTCGGCGCACAGCCGCCGGCTGCCGAATGGGGCGTCTTGATCGCGGAGGGCCGCAACTTCCTGATGACGGCCTGGTGGATGAGCCTGATGCCCGGCATCGCCATCGTTCTGACCGGGCTCGGCTTCAGCCTCGTCGGCGACGCGCTGGCCGATCTGCTTCGGCCGAAGGGGCGCTGAGATGAAAAGCACAGAAAAACCGGTCGTGCTCGACGTCAGGCACCTTCGAACCGAGTTCGGCCCGCAAGATCGCCCACTGGTCGCGGTGGACGACGTCTCGTTCCAGGTGGGGCAGGGCGAGATCCTTGGGCTGGTCGGCGAATCCGGCTCGGGCAAGAGCATCACGCTGCGCTCGATCCTCGGCATCATCCGGCCGCGCGGCCGGGTCGCCGGCGAAATCCTCTGGAACGGCCGCGACCTCGTTCCGCTCGACGAGGCGCGTCTCCGGCGCATCCGCGGCCGCGAGATTGCGATGATCTTCCAGGAGCCGATGTCGTCGCTCAATCCACTGCTGACGGTCGGCCTGCAGATCCAGGAAAACCTCGTGGCGCATACGAACCTCGACGCAAAAGCGCGGAAGGCACGCGCGATCGAACTGCTCGACCTCGTCGGCATCCCCGGCGCCCGCAATCGTCTCGACGATTTCCCGCACGAGTTCTCCGGCGGCATGCGCCAGCGGGTGATGATCGCCATTGCGCTTGCCTCCAATCCGAAGCTGCTGTTGGCCGACGAGCCGACGACGGCGCTCGATGTCACCATCCAGGACCAGATCCTCAGGCTCATCCAGTCGCTGAGCCGCGATCTCGGCATGGCGGTGATCCTCGTCACCCATGACATGGGTGTCGTCGCCGAGACCTGCGATCGCGTGGCCGTCATGTATGGTGGCAGGCTTTGCGAAGTCGGTACGACGACGGATGTGATCGCCGACGCGCGCCATCCCTATTCCTTGGGGTTGTTGCGCTCGATCCCGCGCGACGTTGCGCCGCGAACGCCGCTCTATTCGATCCCCGGCGCGCCGCCGGCGTTGAACGCGCTTCCAGGCGGCTGCGCCTTCAGCGCCCGCTGTCCGGTCGCAGGACGCGAATGTCCTGACATTCGGCCAGCGCTCGAAGTGATTGGTTCGTCGCGGCTCGTTGCCTGCCATCATCTTGAAGATGCCCAAGCGCATTTCGGACCGCGGGAGGCGGCGCAATGATCATGCCCACTTCAGCAAGCACAACGCCTTTGCTTTCGCTGCGTGCGCTGTCGATCCAGTTCGAGAAACGGCGCTCGCTGTCCGACACGCTCGCCCGCCGTCCGCAGCAGGTCGTCTCGGCGGTCAACGGCATCGATCTCGATGTGATGCCCGGCGAGACGCTCGGGATCGTCGGTGAATCCGGCTGCGGCAAGTCCACGCTTGCGCGCCTGATCGCCGGCCTGCACCGGCCGACATCAGGCGATATCCTGTTCGAGGGCGAGAGCGTCGTCGGCCTCAAGGGGGCACGGAGGCGCGCCTATAACCGGCGCGTCCAGATGATGTTTCAGGACCCCTATACCTCGCTCAACCCCCGCATGACCGTGCGCGATACCTTGCGAGAGGCGATCACGGTGCATCGCATGCGCGATGGAGCGGCGATCGATCGTCGCGTCGACGAGCTGCTGGATCTGGTGCGGCTGCCCGAAGGGGCCGCGGATAAGTTCCCGCACGAGTTCTCCGGCGGCCAGCGCCAGCGCATCGGCATTGCGCGGGCGCTGTCGCTGGAACCGACCTGCCTGGTCGCCGACGAACTCGTTTCCGCGCTCGACGTTTCGGTGCAGGCGCAGGTCGTCAATCTCCTTATCGAACTTCAGGACGAGCTGGGCCTGACGGTGCTGTTCGTTGCCCACGACCTTCGCCTCGTACGCCATGTCTCGCACCGCGTCGCCGTCATCTATCTCGGCGCCATCGTCGAAATAGGCCCGTCGGAGGCGCTGTTTTCGAAGCCGATGCATCCCTATTCCAAGGGACTGCTTGCTGCCGCACCGTCGCTTGACCCGGGCGCCAGGCGTCGCACGCCGGCACTGTCGGGTGAGCTGCCGAGCCCGCTCGCCATCCCGCCCGGCTGCCCCTTCCACGTGCGCTGCCCGCACGCGACCGAACGCTGCCGCCGCGAAAAGCCGGCGTTGCGCCCGGTCGGATCGGGCATGACCGCCTGCCATTTCGCCGAGACGATCGGCGACGCCTCAAACGCCACTCGATAGGAAAGACATCATGGATACGAGAGCAAGGCCGGATATCTCCGGCCGCATCGGCGCGCTGCGGCGCAAACTTGCGGAAGCGGGGCTCGACGGCTACCTCGTGCCGCGCTTCGACGAACATCAGGGCGAATACTGCGCGCCACACGACCATCGACTGGCCTTTGTCACCGGCTTCACTGGCTCGGCCGGCGTGGCGATCGTCATGCGCGACCGCGCCGCGATCTTCGTCGATGGTCGCTATCAGGTGCAGGTGCGCGACGAAGTGGATCTCGGCACCTTCGCGATCGAACACTTCTATGACGCACCGCTCAAGGATTGGCTGAAGAACAATCTGCGCAACGGCGAACGCGTCGGCTTCAATGCGATGCTGCTGCCGTCCACCTGGGATGCGGATTGCAGCCGCTCGGTCGAGCTGGCGGGTGGCGTCTGGACGCCTGTCGACGGGGATCTTGTCGACGCGATCTGGACCGACCAGCCGGAAAAACCGCTCGGCAAGATCACCGCCTTCCCGGTCGCCAATGCCGGCGAAAGCGTTGCCGAGAAGAAGCGCCGCATCGCCGCCATGCTGGCGGAGCAGGGGGCCGATCTTTTGATCGAGACGCAGCCGGACAATATCGCGTGGTTCCTCAATGTCCGCGGCCGCGACGTCGCCTTCAACCCGATGCCGCAGTCCTTCCTGATCTTCGACCGCGCCGGGCAAACGGAATGGCTGGTCGATCATCGCAAGCTTCCGAACGACCTCTCGGACTTCGAGCTTGACGATGTTGCCATTGCCGAGCCTGGCAAGTTGCTCGACCGCGTCAGGGCGATGGCGGCCGGACGCACGGCGCTGATCGATCCCGGATTTGCCCCGTCGGCCACGGCCCATGCCACACGCGCCGCAGGCGGCACCGTGCAGCTCGCGAAGAGCCCGATCACGCTCGCCAAGATGCACAAGAACACGACCGAGCTCTCGGGCTTCCGCGATTGTCACCGTCTGGACGGCGCCGCCTGGGTTCGCTTCTTTGCCTGGCTCGAGCGGCACGCCGCCGAACGGGAGGCGAGCGGAAAACCGGTGACCGAACTGGAAGCGGAAGAGCGTATCCTCGCCTATCGCCAGATGGCCGAAAGTTTCGTCGAGCCGAGCTTCCGCTCGATTTCGGCAGCCGGCGGTCATGCCGCCATGTGTCACTACGCAGCCACCGAGGCGAGCAACGGGCTGATCCGCAAGGACGGTGTCTATCTGCTCGATTCTGGCGGGCAGTATCTGACCGGCACCACCGATGCCACGCGCACGACGGCGATCGGTCCGGTCAGCGACGAGATCCGGCGGGCCTACACGGCCGTCCTTAAGGGGTTGATCTCTATGGCATCGCTGAAATTCCCCAGGGGAAGCTTCGGCCACCAGCTCGACGCCTTTGCCCGCCGCCCGCTCTGGGATCTTGGTCTCGATTATGACCACGGCACCGGCCATGGGGTCGGTCACTTTCTCTCGGTCCACGAACAGCCGCAGCGCTTCGATCGCCGCGTCAACGAGATCGAGCTGAAGCCGGGCATGGTGACGACGATCGAGCCGGGCTACTACAAGGCCGGCGCCTACGGCATCCGCATCGAAAACCAGGTGGAGGTGGTCGACGACGGCGACGGTTTCCTGAGCTTCCGCAGCCTGACGCTGGTGCCGATCGATCTGCGGCTGGCCGATTTCGGCTTGCTCACGGCGGCTGAGCGGACCTGGATCGATGCCTATCACCGTCGCGTCGCGCAGGAACTGGACGGCTTGCTTGAACCGGAGACGGTGGGCTGGCTTTCCGACCGGACGGCTCCGATCAGCGCGTGATAGCGCCTCGTCCGCTTCTTCTCGCGGATTGATATGACGACAGCGGAGCGGCGGGCCGGTAGGTCCGCCGTTGTCATTTCTTGGCGATGGGCTCCCCGGCCGCGATCAGGTCGCTTTCAATCAATGTGACTCCTCTTGCTTGGGGGAGATGGTTTGTGATATTTTTCACAAAACCTGTTCACGCCATGAACGGCTGCAGAACTCGTCGGACACGGAAGAAATTATGGTCAGCCGCAAGACAGCCCGCATCATCCAGCTCGCAGATGCCCTTTCAGGACGGAGAGTCCTGCACTTGCGCGACGCCGCGGCCCTGCTCGGCGTCTCTGAAATGACGATCCGTCGTGACGTTGCCGACAATCCCGGCCAGTTTGCTTTTCTCGGCGGACATATCGTGCCGGCGTCGGAGATCGAAGGCGATGCGCCCTACGAGCTGGCACGCGAGGCCGACAGCCACGCTGCCGCCAAGCGCGAGGCCTGTGTCCACGCGGCGCGCCATATCCGCCCGGACGAGACGATCTTCATCGATTGCGGCACGACACTCGAATATCTCGTCGACCTCGTTCCCGAGAATTATTCAATAACAGCAGTATGTTATTCTCTGAACGTGGCGGAGAAGCTGACCCATAAGCCGAATGTTCGGATCGTCATGCTTGGTGGCGTCTATCACCCTTCGTCTGCGTCTTTTTCCGGCAACTCCGGTCTGGAGACTCTCGATTCGCTCGGCATCAACGTCGCCTTCCTGTCGGCCGCCGGCATCGATCCGGCGCGTGGTGCGACCTGCGTGCATTTCCACGAAGTGTCGGTGAAGCAGAAGGTCATCTCGCTGGCGCGCGAGAGCCATCTGGTCGTCGACCTCAGCAAGATCGGCAAGCTGAAGCCGGCTTTTTTCGCGCCAATCGGCGTTTTTCGCTCTATCATCACCGAAGAGGGCGAAACGCAGCTGCCGGGCCTGTGAAGGCGGCATCCGCAAAAATATTACGAAATCGTCAAAACGGCCGTGTCTCGCTTGACACTCTCTGTTCTTGATGGAATAGTCACAAAAATTCGATAGAAAAATAACAAAAATGAGTTCTCGGCGGCTGTGCTCGAGTGCGGCTGGTCGTGACAGGGAGTTCAAGGAGCCATCGCTTGGAAGACCTTGCTGTGAAAACTGGCGCGCCGAAGGCCGCGCATTCGCCGGCGGTGGGCCATAACTGGCCGCGCAACAACGGCATCGATCTCGATCTTGGCTGGGTGCTGGACCAGCGCGTCAATCTGTCGGCCGCCGAGCGTCGCGTTGCGACGCTGCCCGGTCGCCGCACGGTGAAGAAGGACGCGCAGGCCGCCTGGCTGTTGAAAGCCGTTACCTGCATCGACCTCACGACGCTCAATGGCGACGACACGACGGAGCGCGTCAAGCGGCTCTGCGCCAAGGCGCGCCAACCGGTGCGCCAGGATCTGCTCGACGCGCTCGGCATGGGCGGTCGCGGCATCACGACGGGCGCTGTCTGCGTCTATCATCGCTTCGTCTCGACCGCCGTCGAGGCGCTCGAAGGGTCCGGTATCCCCGTTGCTGCCGTCTCCACCGGATTTCCGGCCGGCCTCATCCCGCATGATGTGAAGCTGCGGGAAATCGAGGCGTCTGTCGCCGATGGCGCCAAGGAAATCGATATCGTCATTACCCGCGAGCATGTGCTGACCGGCAACTGGCAGGCGCTCTACGACGAGATGCGCGATTTCCGTGCCGCCTGCGGTGATGCCCATGTGAAGGCGATCCTTGCGACCGGCGACCTGAAGACGCTGCGCAACGTCGCGCGCGCCTCGCTCGTTTGCATGATGGCCGGTGCCGATTTCATCAAGACCTCGACCGGCAAGGAAGGCGTCAACGCCACGCTGCTGGTGACGCTCATCATGCTGCGCATGATTAGGGCCTATCAGGAGCAGACCGGCCTCAAGGTCGGCTACAAGCCGGCGGGCGGCATTTCTGCGGCAAAGGACATCTTGAACTACCAGTTCCTGATGAAGGACGAGCTCGGGCGCGAATGGCTCGAGCCGGATCTCTTCCGCATCGGCGCATCGAGCCTGCTTGCCGATATCGAGCGCCAGCTCGAACACCACGTTACCGGCGCCTATTCGGCCCTCAACCGTCACCCGATTGGATGATCCCGATGACTGTCGCAAGGTATTTTGACGAAATGTCCTATGGTCCAGCACCGGAAGCCGACACGGAAGCCCGCCAGTGGCTGGCGCGCCACAAGGGCGAATTCGGCCACTTCATCAACGGCGCCTTCGTCGCCTCCGCGTCCGGCAAGACCTTCGAGACGAACGAGCCGGCAACCGGCAAGCTGCTTGCAAAGATCGCGCTCGGCGGTGCCAAGGATGTCGACGATGCCGTCGCCGCTGCCCGCAAGGCGCAAGCCGCCTGGGCGAAGCTGCCGGGCCATGCCCGCGCCCGCCATCTCTATGCGCTCGCCCGCATGATCCAGCGCCACGCGCGCCTGATCGCCGTGGTCGAGGCGATCGACAACGGCAAGCCGATCCGCGAAACCCGCGACATCGACGTGCCGCTGGCCGCCCGCCACTTCTATCACCATGCCGGCTGGGCGCAGCTGCAGGAAACCGAATTTGCCGATCAGGTTCCGGTCGGCGTCGTCGGCCAGGTCATTCCCTGGAATTTCCCGTTCCTGATGCTCGCCTGGAAGGTCGCGCCCGCTCTGGCGCTCGGTAACACCGTGATCCTGAAGCCGGCGGAGTTTACGCCGCTGACGGCGCTGCTCTTTGCCGAACTGGCCGCTGCAGCAGGTCTTCCGGCCGGCGTGCTCAACGTCGTTACCGGCGAAGGTGAAACCGGCGCGCTGATTGTCGAGCATGCGGACATCGACAAGATCGCTTTTACCGGCTCGACCGAAGTCGGCCGCCTCATCCGTGAGCGCACTGCCGGCACCGGCAAGTCGCTGACGCTCGAACTCGGCGGCAAGTCACCCTTCATCGTCTTTGACGACGCTGATATCGACGGCGCCGTCGAAGGCGTGGTTGACGCCATCTGGTTCAACCAGGGCCAGGTCTGCTGCGCCGGCTCGCGCATCCTCGTGCAGGAAGGCGTGGCACCGCTGTTCTACGAGCGCCTGAAGCGCCGCATGCAGACGCTGCGCGTCGGCCATCCGCTCGACAAGGCGATCGACATGGCAGCGATCGTCGCGCCGGTGCAGTTGCAGCGGATCGAAGACCTGGTCGCCAAGGGCGTCGCCGAAGGAGCAGCGTTGCATCAGCCGAAGATCGAACTGCCGAAGGGCGGCAGCTTCTATCCGCCGACCCTGCTCACCGGCGTGCAGCCGACCTCGATCGTTGCGACGGAAGAGATCTTCGGCCCCGTCGCCGTCTCCATGACCTTCCGCACCCCGGAAGAGGCGATCCAGCTTGCCAACCATACGCGCTACGGCCTTGCCGGCAGCGTCTGGAGCGAGACCATCGGCCTGGCATTGCATGTCGCGGCCAAGCTCGCCGCCGGTGTGGTTTGGGTCAACGCGACTAACCTCTTCGATGCGTCTGCTGGCTTCGGCGGCAAGCGCGAATCCGGCTTCGGCCGCGAGGGTGGTCGCGAGGGCTGCTACGAATATCTGAAGCCGAAGGCTTGGGTCGGCCGAAAGCTGCGTCCCGCCGCCGCCGAACCGGCATTGAAGCCCGTGGCTGGCGATTTCGCCATGCCTGACGTCGACCGTACCGCCAAGCTTTTCATCGGCGGCAAGCAGGCACGGCCGGATGGCAACTATAACCGCAACGTGCTCTCGCCCAAGGGCAAGGTGCTTGGCGAGGTCGGCGAGGGCAACCGCAAGGACATCCGCAACGCAGTCGTCGCAGCGCAAGCCGCATCCGGCTGGTCGTCGGCAACGACGCACAACCGCGCGCAGATCCTCTACTACATCGCCGAAAACCTGAGTGGCCGTGCGGGCGAATTCGCCGATCGGATCGCCGACATGACCGGCGCGTCTGCGGCCAACGCCAAGGCGGAAGTCGAAGCCTCGATCGCACGCCTCTTCACCTATGGCGCCTGGGCCGACAAGTACGAAGGCGCGATCCACCAGCCGCCGCTTCGCGGCGTAGCACTTGCGATCCCCGAGGCGATCGGCGTCGTCGGCGTCGTTTGCCCGCCGGAAGCGCCGCTGCTCGGTATGATCAGCCTGGTCGCGCCGCTGATCGCCGCCGGCAACCGTGTCGTCGTGGTGCCGAGCGAACAGCATCCGCTGGCGGCCACCGATTTCTATACGGTGCTCGAAACATCAGACGTCCCGGCCGGTGTCGTCAACATCGTCACCGGTTCGACGATCGAACTGGCAAAGACGCTCGCAAGCCACAACGACGTGGATGCGCTCTGGGCTTTCGGCTCGGCGGAACTTTCGACCCTCGCGGAGAGGCTCTCGGTCGGCAACCTGAAGCGCACCTTTGTCGACTACGGAAAGGCGACGAACTGGCTCGATCGCGAGGCGGCAGAAGGCCTAGCCTATCTGCGCCGCGCGACGGACGTCAAGAACATCTGGATCCCCTACGGCGAGTAGGAGAGCCACCACGCGCGGGGCGGGGGGAGCCGGCCCGCGCTGTGGGACAAGTGAACAGTAGGGAGACGCGTTCGCCTGCAAGGGGGAATGCATTGCGCGCCACGGAAACCGGAGCGCGCCAGGAGGAGGACTGTATGCTGAAGAATATCGATCCGGCGCTGAATGCCGATGTGCTGCACGCGCTCAGGTCCATGGGACACGGCGACACGCTGGTCATTTCCGACACCAACTTCCCGTCCGACGCCATTGCCCGCAAGACCACGCTGGGCACGCTGTTGCGCATCGACAACGTCTCGGCCGCGCGTGCCGTCGAAGCGGTGCTTTCCGTACTGCCGCTCGATACGCCGCTGCAGCCTTCGGCCGGGCGCATGGAGGTGATGGGTGCGCCCGACGAAGTGCTGCCCGTGCAGCAGGAAGTGCAGGCGGTAATCGATCGCGCTGAGGGTAAATCGGCGCCGATGTACGGCATCGAGCGCTTCAAGTTCTACGAGGAAGCCAAGAAGGCCTATTGCGTCATCACCACGGGCGAGACGCGCTTCTATGGCTGCTTCCTCTTCACCAAGGGCGTCATTCCGCCCAAGACCTGACGGACCGCGCGGTCGCCGCGCGGCACGAGACGACAGATGAAATCGCGAGAGATTGCCTGGACACGCCGCTTTGCTTGCGGTGCGGTCGCAGGGGGAGGCTTGAATGAAGACTGGTGTTTCGATCCTTGGCATCTTCGTGGCCGACACGGCCTATCTGGCGCGGCGCATGCCGGTTGTCGGTGAAACGATTACCGGCAGCGGCTTTTCCGTCGGGCCGGGTGGCAAGGGCTCGAACCAGGCGGTCGCCTGTGCTCGGGCGGGAAGTCCCGTTTCCTTCATCTCCAAGCTCGGCCGCGACACCTTTGGCGAGATGGCGCTGCGCACCTATGCCGAGGCCGGCGTGACGCCGAAGATCGTTGAGATGGACGATCTGCCGACGGGGGCTGCCTTCATCTATGTCAACGACCAGAACGGCGAAAACGCCATCATCGTCTATCCGGGAGCCGCCGGCTCGATCGGGATCGACGATGTCGAGGCCGCGCGCGAGACGATCGAAGGTTCGCGCATCTTCGTCACCCAATTGGAGCAGCCGGTGGCCGCCGCTCGGCGGGCGCTCGAAATTGCCCATGCGGCCGGCGTCATCACCGTCTTCAACCCGGCGCCGGCCGAAGCCTTCCCGGATGCGATCTATCCGCTCTGCGATTATCTTGTGCCGAACGAGACGGAAGCCGCAGCCATCGTCGGTTTTGCGCTCGCCACGGAAGACGACGTTCGTCGTGCCGGTGACGCGATCCTGAAGAAGGGTGCGAAAACGGCGCTGATCACGCTCGGTGAACGCGGCGTGCTCTATCACAACCACGAGCAGTCGGTGCTGGTGCCGGCGATCGCCAGCGGGCCGGTAATCGACACGACCGGGGCGGGGGACGCTTTTGTCGGAGGCTTCTCCGCAGCGCTCGCCCGCGACCTTTCACCCGTTGACGCTGTACGCTTCGGCTGCGCCACCGCCGGCATCGCGGTCACCCGCCGCGGCACCGCGCCCGCCATGCCGACGCTGGCCGAGATCGAGGCGCTGCTTGCGCGCGGGGCGTCCGCATGACGCGCAACGACCCGATCAAGCACTTCTTCATCTGGCCGGCGCTGATCATCGTGCTGATGATCTCGATCTTCCCGCTCGTCTATTCGCTGACGACCAGCTTCATGAGCATGCGGCTGGTGCCGCCGACGCCGGCCCGCTTCGTCGGCTTCGGCAACTATCTCGATCTCCTGCAGAACCCGCGGTTCTGGCATGTGGCGGGAACGACGACGCTGATCGCTTTCATCTCCGTCGGGCTGCAATATGTGATCGGCCTTTCGGTGGCGTTGGCGTTGAATTCTAGAGTGCCGGGAGAGGGCATCTTCCGCGTCAGCTTCCTGCTGCCGATGCTGGTGGCGCCGGTCGCCGTCGCGCTGATCGCCCGCCAGGTGCTGAACCCGACGATGGGCCCGCTCAACGAACTGATGACGGCAATCGGGTTCCCCAACCTGCCGTTCCTCACCCAGACCAGTTGGGCACTCGGCTCGATCATCGCCGTCGAGGTCTGGCAATGGACGCCTTTCGTCATCCTCATGCTGCTTGCCGGGCTGCAGACCTTGCCCGACGACGTCTACGAGGCGGCCGCGCTCGAAAATGCCACGCCCTGGCAGCAGTTCCGCGACATCACCTTTCCTATGCTCCTGCCGATCTCGGTTGCCGTCGTCTTCATCCGGCTGATCGAGAGCTACAAGATCATCGACACGGTCTTCGTCATGACCGGCGGCGGGCCGGGGATATCGACCGAGACGCTGACGCTGTTTGCCTATCAGGAAGGCTTCAAGAAGTTCAACCTCGGCTACACCTCGGCGCTTTCGTTCCTGTTCCTGATTGTCATCACGGTGATCGGTCTCGTCTATCTCGCCATCCTCAAGCCCTATCTGGAGAAGCACAAATGAGCGTGCGCACTCTCAAAGGGAAACGGCGCTGGCTGGCGCTCGGCGGCTGCCTCGTCTGGCTCGCCATCACCTTCTTTCCGCTCTATTGGGTGCTGATCACCTCGTTCAAGACGCCGATCGCCGTCGTCGGCGGGCCGACCTATCTGCCCTTCGTTGATTTCGAACCGAGCTTGACGGCCTGGAGCGAGCTGTTGTCGGGCCAGCGTGGCCAGTTCTTCAACACCTTCCTGGCCTCGACAATCATCGGCCTTTCGGCGTCGATCGCCGCGACCTTCATCGGCGCCATGGCAGCCTATGCGCTGGTGCGCTTCACCTTCCGCTTTCGCCTGCTCTCGGCACTGATCTTCGTGGTGATCGCCTTCGGCGGCTTCCTGCTCGGCCGCCATGTGCTTGGCTACGGCCAGGGCATCTCGCTGGTCTATGCCTTTGTCGCAGCGCTCGCGCTTGCGGTGATCTCGAGCCGCTTTCGCCTTCCGGGGCCGGAACTTGGCAACAACGACATCGTCTTCTGGTTCGTCAGCCAGCGCATGTTCCCGCCGATCGTCGCTGCCTTTGCGCTCTACCTGATGTACACCGAGATGGGCAAACTCGGCTTCAAGCTGGTCGACAGCTATATCGGCCTGACCTTCGCCTATATCGCTTTCTCGCTGCCGATCGTCATCTGGCTGATGCGCGACTTCTTCGAGGCGCTGCCGGTGGAGGTCGAGGAGGCGGCGATGGTCGACAACGTGCCGTCGTGGCGGATCTTCTTCGGCATTGTGCTGCCGATGTCGAAGCCGGGTCTGATCGCCACCTTCATGATCACGCTCGCCTTCGTCTGGAACGAGTTCCTGTTCGCGCTGTTCCTGACCAACTCCAAATGGCAGACGCTGCCCATTCTCGTTGCCGGCCAGAACAGCCAGCGCGGCGACGAATGGTGGGCGATTTCCGCTGCCGCCCTCGTTGCCATCATTCCGATGATGGTCATGGCCGGGCTTTTGAGCCGGCTCATGCGCTCCGGCCTGCTTCTTGGAGCGATCAAGTAACCAACCGCTTTGGCATGCATTCATTCACAGGGAGGATAGAATGAGGAAATTGCTACTGGCATCTGCATCTCTCGCCGCACTCGCATCGGGGAGTGCTGGAACGGCGCTCGCCTGCGACCCGGATTACACCGGCGTCGAACTGACGGCGACCACACAGACCGGTCCTTACATTGCCTCGGCGCTGCAGCTTGCGGCCAAGGGCTGGGAGGAAAAGACCTGCGGCAAGGTCAAGGTCGTCGAGTTCCCGTGGTCGGAGCTCTATCCGAAGATCGTTACCTCGCTGACCTCTGGCGAAGACGCTTTCGACGTGATCGCCTTTGCACCGGCCTGGGCCCCTGATTTCACCGACTTCCTGTCGGAAATGCCGGCCGACATGCAGAAGGGCGCCGACTGGGACGATATCGCGCCCGTCTACCGCGAACAGCTGATGGTCTGGAACGGCAAGGTGCTGTCGCAGACGATGGACGGCGACGCCCATACCTACAGCTACCGCATCGACCTCTTCGAGAACGCCGACAACCAGAAGGCCTTCAAGGAAAAGTACGGCTACGATCTGGCGCCGCCCAAGACCTGGAAGCAGTACCTGGACATCGCCGAATACTTCAACCAGCCGGCCAACAACCTCTGGGGCACGGCGGAAGCCTTCCGCCGCGGCGGCCAGCAATTCTGGTTCCTGTTCAGCCACGTGGCCGGTTATACCAGCCATCCGGACAATCCGGGCGCCATGTTCTTCAATCCGGAAACGATGGATGCGCAGGTCAACAATCCCGGCTGGGTTCGTGGCCTCGAGGAATACATCCGGGCCTCAAAGCTCGCGCCGCCGAACGCGCTGAACTTCTCCTTCGGCGAAGTGAACGCCGCTTTTGCCGGCGGCCAGGTGGCGGAATCGATCGGCTGGGGTGATACCGGCGTCATCGGTGCCGACCCGAAGCAGTCGAAGGTGGCCGGCAATGTCGGCTCGGCATCGCTGCCGGGATCGGACGAGATCTGGAACTACAAGACCAAGAAGTGGGACAAGTTCGACCACGTCGTCCAGACCTCCTTCATGGCCTTCGGCGGTTGGCAGGCGGCAGTTCCCGCGACCTCGACCAAGCAGGAAGCAGCCTGGAACTACATCCAGTACCTGACGAGCCCGGCCGTCTCGGGCCAGGCGGCGATTACCGGCGGCACCGGTGTGAACCCTTACCGCATCTCGCACACGACCAATCTCGATCTCTGGTCGAAGATCTTCTCCGAGCGTGAGGCGAAGGAATATCTTGGTGCGCAGAAGGAGGCGGTGACCGCCAAGAACATCGCGCTCGACATGCGCCTTCCCGGCTACTTCTCCTATACCGAAGTGCTGGAGATCGAGCTTTCCAAGGCGCTTGCCGGCGAAGTGACGCCGCAACAGGCGCTCGATAGCGTCGCGGAACAGTGGAACAAGCTGACCGACGAGTTCGGCCGCGACAAGCAGCTTGCCGCCTATCGCGCCTCGATGGGCTTGCCGCAGCAGTAACGAACCCACGCCCGCCCCGAAACGATCGGGGCGGGCGCCACCGTCCCCGGCGAGACCGGGCACAGACAGCATCAGAGGCTACAGCATGTCACAGGTCCGATTGCAGCAGATCACCAAGTCCTTCGGGAGCGTCACCGTCATTCCGCCGCTCGATCTCGACATTGCCGATCGTGAGTTCGTCGTGCTCGTCGGTCCCTCCGGCTGCGGCAAGACGACGACGCTCAGGATGATTGCCGGCCTCGAAACTGCGACTTCGGGTTCGATCCGGATTGGCGATCGCGACGTGACCGATCTCAGACCGGGCCTGCGCAATTGCTCCATGGTGTTTCAGAATTACGCGCTCTATCCGCACATGACGGTCGCCGAGAACATCGGCTACGGCATGAAGGTGCGCGGCACGCCGAAGGCGGAGATCGAAAAGGCGGTAACGGATGCCGCTCGCATCCTCAACCTCGGCGCCTATCTCAATCGCAAGCCGAGCGCACTATCGGGCGGCCAGCGCCAGCGCGTGGCGATCGGCCGGGCGATCGTACGCCAGCCGGATGTCTTCCTCTTCGACGAGCCGCTGTCGAACCTAGATGCCAAACTTCGCATCGAAATGCGCACCGAAATCAAGCTCTTGCACCGGCGTCTTCAGACGACTGCCGTTTACGTGACCCACGATCAGGTGGAAGCCATGACCATGGCCGACCGCGTCGTCGTCATGAACCAGGGCCGCATCGAGCAGGCGGCCGATCCGATCACGCTCTATGAGGCCCCCGCCAATCTTTTCGTCGCCGCCTTCATCGGTGCGCCGAGCATGAATTTCCTCGAGGGCCGGCTGGAGCGCGGCGATGGAGGGATGCAGTTCATAGCGGATGGGGACGTGGCCGTGGCTATCCCGGAAAACCGCGCCGAAAAACTCGGCGCCTACGTCGGAAAAGCGGTCGTGCTCGGCATCCGGCCGGAACATACGATGGCGACGGACGCCAATGCGCCAACAGTCAGGCTGATCGTGCGCGATATCGAACCGCTCGGCCCGCATACGCTGGCTCTTGGCCGGGTCGGGCCCGCCGCTTTCACGGCGCAGGTTCACGCTGCGTCACGCATCGGCCCCGATGACCAGATCGCGGTGCCGATCGAGACGGAGAAAATGCATTTCTTCCTGAAGGAAACCGGTGGGGCGATCGGCCGCTGAGCGGATGGATGGCCGAAGGCGATGACGCCTCCGGCCTGCTGTCTTACTTCTTCTCGGCGCGTGCTGCGGCGAGGAAGGCGAGCTTCGCCGGCAGCTCCAGGTGCTTGGAGAGTGCCACGCGCTCCGGCGTGTAGTGATGCTCGACGTCGAGGCAGTTGACGGTGCCGAGCAGATCGCCGCCGACAACGACCGGGATGTTGGCAACCGAGCCGCAGCCGAGCGACCAGATCGTCTCGTGGTCCGGGAAAACCTTGGCGATATCGGCGATGGTGTTGGCGACGAAGGTCTGGTGCGCCTTGTGCACGATGTCGAACCAGCTGTCGTAGCGGATCGGCTTGGTGCCCGAGGTCGGGTACTCCGCGGGGTGCGAGGTGTAGGCGCGGCGCGCGACTTCGTTGACCATGTCTACGGTCATGATGGTGAAGAGCTTGGCGCCGATCACCTGGCGGCTAAGCGTCTGCAATGCGGTCCATACCGCATCGGCATCGGTGGTCTTGGCAATGGCCGCGTCGAATTCCGCCAGCGCGGCATCGATCTGTTCACTGTTCATGCTATGTCCTTGGGGTTACTCGATATCTTAGAAGGGGACAGACGAGAAATCGTCGGTGTTGTCCCATCCTAGTTGGCATGCGCGGCGCTGATCTGCATCAGCTCGCGCGAATAGGGATCCTTGAGGTCACCGCGCTTGAGGTCGGCGACATCGGCAATCTCGACGATCCGGCCCTGGCGCATGACAGCGAGGCGATCGCAGAGGAAGGAGACGACCGCCAGGTTGTGGGTGACCATCAGGAAGGTGAGGTTCTGCTCGCGCCGGAGGCGCTTCAACAGGTTGAGGATTTCGGCCTGGACCGAAACGTCGAGCGCGGATGTCGGCTCGTCGAGTAAGAGCACCTTCGGCTTCAGCATCAGTGCACGGGCAATCGCCACGCGCTGGCGCTGGCCGCCCGAGAGCTGGTGCGGAAAACGGAAGCGGAACTTGCGATCGAGGCCGACCGAGGTCATGACCTCTTCGATGCGGGCGTTGCGGTCGCCGATGCCGTGGATCGTCAGCGCTTCGCCGAGCGTGGCGTCGACCGTCTTTCGCGGGTGCAGCGAGCCGTAGGGATCCTGGAACACCATTTGGCACTGACGCGAAAAGGCGCGGTCGATGCCGTGGCCGCGGGGCGAGCCGAGCACGGCGATCTCGCCGGTCCATTCCGGCGCGAGACCTGCGATTGCCTTCAGCACCGTCGATTTTCCCGAGCCGCTTTCGCCGACAAGGGCAAAGCTCTCGCCGTCGGCGATATCGAGATTGACGTCGTGGGTGATCTGCACGTCGCCGTACGAGATGTCGAGGTTCTTCAGAGAGAGCGCGGTCATGCCTTGGCCCATGCGCTGCGGTCGAGCACCGGCAGCTCGTCCCGTGTTTCATCGAGGCGCGGAATGGAGGCGATCAGCCCGCGCGTATAGGGGTGCTTGGCCGCCATCAGTTCGCCGGCCTTGCATTCCTCGACCACCTCGCCGGTGTTCATCACGAGGATGCGGTCGCAATAGCTGGAGACGAGATTGAGGTCATGGCTGATGAAGATCAGGCCCATGCCCTTGCGTTTCACCAGTTCGTCGATGATGTCGAGCACCTGGGCCTGGACGGAAACGTCGAGCGCCGAGGTCGGCTCGTCGGCGATCAGAAGGTCCGGCTCGGGGATCAGCATCATCGCGATCATCACGCGCTGGCCCATGCCACCGGAGACTTCGTGCGGGTAGAGCTTGGCGACGCGTTCCGGATCTGCAATGCGCACCGATTCCAGCATCGTAAGCACGCGCGCGTTGACCTCGCGGCGCGGCAGCTTCTGGTGCGTCAGCAACGCTTCGGCGATCTGCTCGCCGATGGTCATGACCGGGTTCAGCGAGAACTTCGGGTCTTGCATCACCATGGAAATGCGGGCGCCGCGGATGGCGCGCATCTGCCGCTCGGACTGCTTCAGGAGGTCGACGCCGTCGAAGACGAGCTTGTCGGCGGTGACCCGACCCGGTGCCCGGATCAGCTGCAGGATCGAGCGACCGGTCATCGACTTGCCCGAGCCGCTCTCGCCGACGATGCCGAGGCGTTCGCGGCCGAGGGTGAAGGAGATACCGCGCACGACTTCGAGATCACCGCGGGGCGTCGGGAAGGTGACGCGCAGGTTTTCGACTTCGAGAAGATTGCTCATCAGCGCTGCTCCCCGCTCTTCGGATCGAGCACGTCGCGCAGGCCATCACCGAGGAAGCAGAAGCCGAGGCTAACGAGAATGATGGCAAAGCCGGGCATGGTCGCGACCCACCACTGATCGAGAATGAAGGAGCGACCGCGCGAGATCATCGCGCCCCATTCGGGAAGTGGCGGCTGAGCGCCAAGTCCGATGAAGCCGAGACCGGCAGCCGTCAGGATGATGCCGGCCATGTCGAGCGTGACGCGGACAATCATCGATGAGGTGCAGAGCGGCAGCACGTGGCCGAGATTGACCCGGAGGCTCGACGCGCCGAGCAGACGCACCGCCGAAATGAATTCGGAGTTCTTGAAGGTCAGCGTCTCCGCACGAGCGACACGGGCATAGCCGGGCCAGGAGGTGATCGCGATGGCGATGATCGCGTTCTCGATGCCGGGGCCAAGGGCTGCAACGAAGGCAAGCGCCAGGATGAGCTTCGGCAGCGACAGGAAGATATCGGTAATGCCCATCAGGATACGGTCGACCCAGCCACCGAAATAACCGGCGGCCACGCCGATCACCAGGCCGGCGGGGGCTGCGAGCACTGCAACCAGCGTGACGATGGCCAGCGTGATGCGTGAACCGTAGACAACGCGGGACCAGATGTCGCGGCCGAGTTCGTCGGTTCCCATCCAGTGGGCAGCACTCGGCGGCAGCAGGCGTTCGCTCAGCGACTGGCGCAGCGGATCATGGGTGGCGAGCCACGGCGCAAAGAGCGCGGTCAGCACCAGAACGAGGATGATGACGGCGCCGACAACGGCGAGCGGATTGCGCATCAGCGCGCCGAAGATGCGATAGAAGCGCCCGAGGCGCGCCTGCATCGGCGAGGCGGGGCTGTCGTCGATCAGCCAGTCGCGAAGTGTGGTCATGGTCGCTCCTCCCTTAGCGTGCACGCGGATCGAGCACGCGGTAGAGCACGTCCGAAATCTTGTTGATGCCGATGAAGACCGCGCCGATGACGAGGGTCGAGCCGAGCACGGCCGACATGTCGGCATTGAGCAGAGCGACGGTCAGGTAGTTGCCGATGCCGGGCCAGGAGAAGATCGTCTCGATCATCACGGAGCCTTCGAGCAGGCCGGCATAGGACAGGCCGATAACGGTGATCAGCGGCACGCGGATCGGCCGGAAGGCATGGCGCCAGATGACCAGGCGCTCCGGCACGCCTTTGACCCGGGCGGTCGTCACATATTCCTGGCTCAGCTGGTCGAGCATGAAGGAGCGCGTCATGCGGGCGATATAGGCGAGCGAGAAGAAGCCGAGGCAGGACGCCGGCAGGATCAGGTGCCAGACGGCGTTGCGGAAGATCTCCCATTCGCCAGCAATGATGCTGTCGACAAGGATCAGGCCCGTGACCGGCGACACCATGCCGTCGTAAAAGATGTCGACACGGCCGGGGCCGCCGACCCATTTCAGCTTCGCGTAGAAAATCGCCAGGCCGACGAGACCGAGCCAGAAGGCAGGCACCGAATAACCGAGCAGACCGATGACGCGGATGCCCTGATCGAGCCAGGAGCCACGGCGGGCGGCGGCAAAAACACCGAGCGGCACGCCGATCAGCACGCCGAGCATGATGCCGAGCGTCGCCATTTCGAGTGTTGCCGGGAAGACGCGAGCGAGGTCCTCGATAACCGGCTTGCCCGTCGAAACCGATGTTCCGAAATTGAAGGTGGCGACGTCACGTACGTAGCTGACGAACTGCGTGATCAGCGGCTGGTCGAGCCCCATTTCCTGGCGCACGCGCTCATAGACGGCGACGGGTGCGCGGTCGCCGACGACAGCCAACACCGGGTCGATCGGCACGATGCGGCCGATGAAGAAGGTGATTGCGAGCAGGCCGAGGAAGGTTATCGCAAGCGTTACCAGGAAGCCTGCCAGTGAAAGAAGGCGCTGCCGTCCCCGACTGGGTCTGGCGGCGCGGCGCGCCGGCGCTGCTGCTGTCGTGCTGTCGTTTGCCACGTGGCGTCACCATCCCTCTTCGCTTGCGGTCTCACTTGTCGATACCGCAAAAATTTGCTTGGAGTATATAAATAAGTTTGCTTAAATCAAAAAAATTTTACTGGGGCGGAAACGGGAGGAATAACCGCTGTGAGCGATCCGTCAGAGGATACGCAGGCCGCGTCGGGCAAATCGGCCGGGGCAGGGCAACCGAAGGTGGGCGCGCTGGTGCGTGCGCGCCGCCGGCAGATGCATATGACCCTGCAGACGCTCAGCGACGCAGCGGGCGTTTCGGTCGGCTATTTGAGCCAGATCGAGCGCGATCTTGCCATGCCCTCGCTCGGCACACTGGCCCAGATTGCGCAAGGCCTGGGCGCCGAACTCAACCATTTCATCCTGGCACCGGCGATCGACACCGGGCTTTCGCGCGCCGAGGGGCGCATGGTGTTTTCGGTCGGCGGCTCGCCTGTTTCCTATGAGCGCATTGGCGCGGATTTCGCCGGCAACCAGCTTTCGAGTTTCGTCATCACCATTCCGCCGGGGCATCGCTCCGAGGTCTTCAGCCATGAGGGCGAAGAGCTCGTCTACATGCTCGAAGGCGAGATCCTCTTCGGGCTCGATGGCGACGACACCATGCTTTCGCCTGGCGACGGCCTGCACTTCCGCGGCATCCAGCCCCACTACTGGTGGAACAAGACAGACGCACCCGTGCGGTTGATCTGGACCGGCACCCTGCCGCTCTTCCGGCCCCGCGCTTCCCAATCCAACGAGACCGGTCAGCCGCAATCGGCGCTGAAGCCGGCACCGACAAAAACCAAGCCTCATCGAAAATAGGAGAATGATGATGAGAATGTTCAAGGCCGCGGTCTTCGCGGCGTCCCTGATGATGAGCGTGGCGCCGGCCGCACTCGCCGAAACGCCAGCCGATGTGTTGGTCGTTGCCCAGAATATCGACGACATCGTCAGCATCGACCCGGCCGAGGCCTACGAGTTCTCCTCGGGCGAATACGTCACCCAGACCTATGACCGCCTGGTGCAGTACGATGCGCCCGACGTGAAGAAGCTGGCGCCGGGTCTTGCCTCCGAATGGACGGTCGACGATGCGGCAAAGACGATCACCTTCACGCTGCGTGATGGCGTTACCTTTTCCTCCGGCAATCCGCTGCGTGGCGAAGACGTCGTCTACTCCTTCAAGCGCGTCGTCGTTCTCAACAAGGCGCCGGCCTTCATCCTGACGCAGCTCGGCTGGACGCCCGAAAATATCGACAAGATGGTGACCGCCGAAGGTAACAAGGTCACGGTCAAGTATGACGGCGACTTCTCGTCGGCCTTCGTTCTCAACGTTCTCGCCGCTCGCCCGGCTTCGGTGATCGACGCGGAAACCGTCAAGGCCAACGAGGCCGATGGCGACTTCGGCAATGCGTGGCTCAAGGCCAATTCGGCCGGCACCGGCCCGTTCGTGCTCAAGGCCTTCCGCGCCGGCGAGCTGCTCAACCTTGCGAGCAACCCGAACTACTTCGGCGGCGCTCCTGTTATCAAGGGCGTCATCATCCGTCACGTGGCCGAAGCCGCAACCCAGCAGCTGATGCTGCAGACCGGCGACGTCGACATGGCGAAGAACCTGACCCCGGACCAGGTTTCGGGTCTTGAAGGCAAGGACGGCGTGAAGGTCGAATCCTATCCGCAGGCCGCCGTACACTTCCTGTCGTTCAACCAGAAGGACGCAGCACTGCAGCCGGAAGCCGTCTGGGAAGCCGCTCGCTACCTCGTCGACTACAAGGGCATGACCGACAGCTTCCTCAAGGGCCAGATGGAAGTTCACCAGGCCTTCTGGCCGAAGGGCTTCCCGGGCTCGCTCGACGAGACCCCCTACAGCTACGATGTTGAAAAGGCGAAGAAGATCCTGGCCGATGCCGGCATCAAGACGCCGATCAAGGTGACCCTCGACGTCATCAACTCGACGCCGTTCACCGACATGGCGCAGTCACTGCAGGCGTCCTTCGCCGAAGCCGGGATCAACTTCGAGATCATCCCGGGCACCGGCAGCCAGGTCATCACCAAGTACCGCGCGCGCACCCACGAAGCGATGCTGCTCTATTGGGGCCCGGACTTCATGGACCCGCATTCGAACGCCAAGGCCTTCGCCTACAACGAAGACAACGCCGACGACAAGTATCAGTCGACGACCACCTGGCGTAACGGCTGGGCGGTTCCGGCGGAACTCAACGAAGCGACCAAGGCAGCCCTCAAGGAAGCCGATCCGGCCAAGCGCGACGCGCTTTATGTCGACCTGCAGCGCAAGGTTCAGGAAAAGTCGCCGATCGTGATCATGTTCCAGGCAGCGACCCAGGTCGCGATGAAGGACAAGGTCGAAGGCTACGTCAATGGCGCCATCTCGGACTATGTCTTCTACCGCCTGGTGAAGAAGAACTGATCCGCTAGCGATCGCCCTTGCGCCGATGAGAAAAAGGCGCACATATCAAAACGCCCTGGGCCTTCCGGCCCAGGGCGACGTGTTTCTACCGATCGGTTTGATAAGTTCTGCGAAGGTTTTACGACATGGCGGATGTGAAGGTGAGAACGCGGGAAACCGGTGCGACGGCTGTGGTCGGCAAGACCGGCTTTCCGCATGTGACCTCGGTCACCGGTGGTGAACTCGATATCGTCACCGGCCCGTCGCAGGCGGGCTACGGCCCGCTCGATCTGCTCTATGCGTCGCTCGCAAGCTGCCTGGTGCTGAGCGCCCGCATCGCCGCCAGCCGTTTTGGCGTGCTCGACCGGCTGACGGAAGTGAGTGCCAACGTGACGGGCGAGAAAGCCCATGACGAGCCGTCCCGCGTGGCGAAGTTTAACATCGTCTTCGACATCAAGGGTGATTTTGACGACACGGTCCGCCATGCGATCGCGGAAGCCGCCGAAAACGAGATCTGCACCGTTAGCAATACGATCCGCGGCAATCCGGAATTCGCGACCGAGTTTGCCCACTGACGTTCATTGGGTCTCAGCGTCCAACAAAAGGGCGGGCTGCCATTGGCAGCCCGCCCTTTTCGATGCAACTGGCAGAAGGACTCATGCCGGTTGCGGCGTAAGCGCCTCCGGTTGACGCCGACCGATCGTCAGCACCAGCAGGGCCGCGACAATGCAGAGCATCCCGGCGGCAATCAGCGCCGGCGCATAGGTTTCAAGCGACGTCCGGCTGGCGCCTGCGAGGAAGGTCGCACTGGCCGCACCCAGCTGGTGACCGGTGAAGACCCAGCCGAAGACGAGGGCGGCGCGTTCCGGACCGAAGCGTTCGGCCGAAAGTTTCACCGTCGGCGGTACCGTCGCGACCCAATCCAGGCCGTAGAAGATCGCAAAGATCGACAGCGTGTAGATGTTGAAGCCGCTGAACGGCAGGAACATCAGCGACAGGCCGCGAAGGCCGTAGAACCAGAAGAGCAGCCAGCGGTTGTCATAGCGGTCCGAGAGCCAGCCGGAACCGATGGTGCCGATCAGATCGAATACGCCGATCAGCGCCAGCAGGCTGGCTGCTGCGACGGGGGCAATACCAACATCGCCGCAGATCGAAACCCAATGGGTCTGGATCAGCCCGTTGGTGCTGAAGCCGCAGACGAAGAAGGTCGCAAACAGCACCCAGAAGGTGTTGGTCTTGGCGGCGTCGGAAAGCGCCCGGATCGGTGCCATCAGCAGTTCCCCGAAGCTCTTCGCCTTCGGCGGCGCCGCCACCATTTGCTTGCCGCCGAAGGGCGCAAGGCCAAGGTCCCCAGGGCGATCCTGCATCAGAAGCAGGACCAGGGTGAAGGCCGCAAGCAGGATGACGATGATCAGCGTCAGCGCCGAGCGCCAGCCGATCGTTTCGGTGAGAGAAGCGAGCAACGGCAGGAAGACCAGCTGGCCGGTGGCGTTGCTGGCGGTCATCAGTCCGACGACGAGCCCGCGCCGTTTGTCGAACCAGCGCGTTGCGACCGTCGCGCCGAGCACCAGCGCCGTCATGCCGGTACCCACGCCGAGCACGACGCCCCAGATCGCCACCAGGTGCCAGAGTTCCGTCATGTAGAACGAGGCGGCGATGCCGGAGATGATCAGGATCAGCGCCGTAGACACGACCGGGCGCACGCCGAAATGGTTCATGAACGAGGCTGCGAACGGACCGAGCAGACCGAAAAGGCAAAGCCGGATGGCGAGCGCCAGCGAGATTTGCGCATTGGTCCAGCCGAATTCGGTCTCGAGCGGTTTGATGAGCACGCCGGCCGAGCCCATGGCGCCGGCTGTCGAAAGCATGACCAGGAAGGTGACGGCGGCGACAGCCCAGCCGTAGTGGATATTGCGTCTGGCAAGATAACGCGCAAGCGCCGGACCGAGCATCGTCGACTTCCTTTCGTCGGTGTTTTTAGGGCGTGCGACAGCGCTGCGCGGGCTTTCGGAGCGCAGGTCGCAGATTGAGCTGTTGTTTGGCAGTTTTCTGCCGGTTCCTGGCAGCTTAGGCTGCCCGGATTCTTCTGGCCTCAAGTCGCAGCCTGCGACCAGAAAGTTGGTCTGGAAACGACGCGCTATAGCGCCAGCAGCAGGTCCTCCAGCTGGGCGGCGGCGTCGGCTCCCAGCCGTGCCTCGATCTTGTCCTGAGCGGCCTGCCAGAGCGGCGCGCCGTCAGCCAGTATTCGGTGGCCGCTCTCCGTAAGTTCGACAATGGCCTCCCGCTGGTCCTTTCCGCTTCCAGTTGCGGCCAATCCCATTCCCTCCAGCACCTTGACGTTGCGGCTGACCGTCGATCGCTCGAGTTCGATCTTGCGGCCAAGCTCGGTCATCGAGATCGGTTCATCGCGTGCGATGTGCCGAAGCAGGCTGAACTGGGCAAGGTTAAGGCCAATCGGCTGCAGCGCGTCGTCATAGACTGACGTCACTCGCCGGGTGGCTTTGCGTAAGAGGGCACAATAGCAACGAGACATAATATGTGTATATACACGCAATCGATCGGCGTCAACCGTTTCGTGGTGTGAAGGCGCTGTTCGAAGCGATCAGCGGTCCAAGCGAAACTGAAGAACGTGGTTGGGGTAAGCCTGGTCGCCGATCGTGAAATGGGTTTGTCCCGCCATCTCAAAGCCACTCGCGAGGTAGAAGGCCGTGGCTTTTTCGTTTTCGGCGTTCACCGCCAGCCAGGTGCCTAGCTGGCCCGTGTCCAGGCAGAATTGCAGGCCGGTCTTCAGGAGTGCCTTGCCGAGGCCGCGACCATGGTGACGGGGCTGGACATAGAGCGTCGTGATTTCCAGATCGGAGGCGATATCGACCGGTGCCGGCGAATTCGCCGACATGCGCAAGAAGCCGTCGATACCCACAACGTTCTGCGAAACCCAGACGGTCTCGTTGCGGTCGCCCAGAATTTCTTCGAAGCGCGCGGTGGTAAAGTGCTCCAGCGCATAATCGGCAAAGAATGCGTTGACGCCATCCCTGATATACGTGTTCAGCCAGACTTCCAGGCTGATCGCCGCAAGGCTTGACGCATCCGCGACGGTCGCGCGCCTGATCGTCATATCGTTTGTCACGCTGCTCTTCACTGTCTCAATCGACGAAGGGTTCCAGTTCCTTGTCGAACTCCACTTCGACGACATTGTTGAAAAGCGCCGTCGCCACCATGATGCCGGAGAAAGCGACGAGGTCGACCAGTGCCTTGGCGTCGTAGCGTGCCTTGAGGCCAACCCAGATTTCCTCCGGAACGGCATTGCTGTCGGCGACGATGGCGCGGCCGAAGGCGATCAGGCGCTGTTCGTCCTCGGTCGGTTGAACGGTGTGAAAGTCGAGGCCGGCGTTGGCGAAGGCGCGGCGGAAGAAACCCATGGCGATCGGGGATTTCATGGCCTCCGAAATGGAATGGGAGAGGAACCAGATCGCCCTGTCGTCGAGGGTAGGGCGTAGTTCCTCGCGGAGCGTGAACCATTCCGCATAGATCCGGTGCGCGACCGGCGAATGTAAAAGCGTGCGCTTCATGTTGGTCATGCGGCCACGCACGCGCACCTCCTCGTCGTGGGCGGCGCGGATTTCATCCGAGGCGGTGTCGTAGTCGATCTGGGGGATATGGCTCATGGTCATGCCTGTCTTGGTCGTGCGCGAGCTGCGCAGATGATGGGTAGGAGCGTCAGACGGTGCTGAGCAGAATGCTCGTTTCGCTGTTCGACACGCCCTCGACGTCGCGCACTTCGCGCAGGATGCGGTCGAAATCGCTGAGGCTGTTGGCGCGGATTTCGGCGACCAGGTCCCAGCCGCCGTTGGTGGTGTGCAGGGCATAAAGTTCCGGCAGGCCGCGCAGGTATTTGATCACCTTGGTGGTGTTTCGGCCGCTCACCTCGATCATCATGATGGCACGGATGGCGCGATCGTCATAATCCTGCCGCACGCGCAGCGTGAAGCCCAGGACCGCGCCGCTTTCGAGCAGCCGGTCGATGCGAGTCTGCACGGTCGCCCTCGATATGCCGAGCACCGCAGCGATCTTGGAGTAGGGCGCGCGCCCGTCTTCTCGCAGGAGCGAGATGAGCTGGTGGTCGAGGTCATCGAAGATATGCATGAAAGGTGTATATTACGATTGTGCAAATTGCTCAATATGCCCTGTAATTTTGCGCAGGTTTAAAATTTCAACTCACTTCTTGCAAGCCTAGGCTGACTTCATCGAATTTCTCCGATGGAGTTTTAAACGTGGTTCAGTATGTCGGTGTCGGCAACGTAATCGAGCTGGTCAAATCGATCGGCATTGAGACGTTTCTTGTGGGTCTTGCGGAATACATCGAAGACGATTTCCGCCGGTGGAACGTTTTCGAAAAAACTCCGCGGCTGGCCAGCCACTCGAAGACCGGCGTCATCGAGTTGATGCCGACCTCGGACGGCGAGCACTACGGCTTCAAATACGTCAACGGCCATCCGAAGAACCCCAATGTCGGCCTGCAGACGGTGACCGCCTTCGGCGTTCTTTCCGACGTCAGCACCGGCTACCCCTGTCTCGTTTCCGAAATGACGATCATGACGGGACTGCGCACGGCGGCGACATCGGCGCTTGCCGCGAAGTACCTCGCACGTCCTGATGCCCGCTCGATGGCGATCATCGGTCTCGGCGCCCAGTCCGAATTCCAGGCGCTCGCCTTCCGCGCCCTTCTTGGCGTCAAGCGCCTTCAGGTCTTCGATATCGATGCGGAAGCCGCCGCCAAGTTCTGCAACAACCTCTCGGATATGGACTTCGACATCGTCGTCGCAACCACGGCGGAAGAAGCGGTTGCTGGCGCGGACATCATCACGACCGTCACGGCCGACAAGCGCAATGCCACGATCCTCTCCGACAACATGGTGGGCGCCGGCGTTCACATCAACGCCGTTGGCGGCGATTGCCCCGGCAAGACGGAGTTGCAGGGGGACATCCTGCGCCGCGCCGACGTCTTCGTCGAATATCCGGAACAGACCCGCATCGAGGGCGAGATCCAGCAGATGGCGCCGGACTTCCCGGTCACCGAACTCTGGCAGGTGATTGCCGGCGAGGCCGAAGGCCGTCGCTCGAGCGCCCAGATCACCATCTTCGATTCCGTTGGTTTTGCTACCGAAGACTTCTCGGCCCTGCGCTTCCTGCGCGACAAGATCCAGGGTACCGCATTCTACACCGAGCTCGACCTGACGACCCAGCCGGACCATCCGCGCGATCTCTACGGCCTGTTCCGGCAGCAGCCGGCGGTCCCTGCCGAGCGGAGTGCCGCATAACATGAAGAGACTGTCCGTACAGGCGCCGAAGGGCGTCGTGATGATCCGCCCGCACCACTTCGGCCCCAACCCGATGACGGCCAAGGACAATGCCTTCCAGGCGACCGACGCGGCGCGCCAGCCGACTGCGATCGCCAAGGCCGCCTATGACGAAGTGAGCCGCATGGCCGACGGGCTTTCGAACGCCGGCGTCGCAGTCCATCTCTTCGAAGACGAGACGACGACGCGGCCGGACTCGGTGTTCCCCAACAACTGGTTCTCGACCCATTCGGGTGGCCATGTCGCGATCTATCCGATGTATTCGGAAAGCCGCCAAAGCGAGCGCCGCTCCGACATCATCGAGATGCTGAAGAACGAGTACCGCGTTCAGGACGTGATCGATTACTCCGGCCTTGAAAAGGACGGCGTCTATCTCGAAGGCACGGGCGCCATGGTGCTCGACCATATCGGTCGCGTCGCCTATGCCGCACGTTCCAACCGCACCAATGAAGTGGCGCTAGAACGCTTCTGCACCCACTTCAATTTCGAGCCGATGATCTTCGGCGCGGTCGATCGCCAGGGCAACTCGATCTACCACACCAACGTGCTGATGTGCATCGGCACCGAGTTTGCGCTGATCGGCACGAGCATGATCCCGGATCTCGCCCGTCGCCAGGAGATCTGCTTGCGGCTTGAGGAAACCGGCCGCCAGGTCATCGATCTGACGCTGGAGCAAATCGAGAACTTCGCCGGCAATGCCATCGAACTCGACGGTGCCGATGGCCGCGTCGTGGTCATGTCGGCTCGCGCGCTCGCTTCGCTCCGCGCCGACCAGATCAAGGCGCTCGAAGTCTCTGCCCGTGTTCTCGCCTTCGACGTTCCGACCATCGAGCTCGCGGGCGGCTCCGTGCGCTGCATGCTCGCTGGCGTTCACCTGTCACGTCGGGAAAACGTGAACAAGCAACCGCTTTACGCCGCCATGTCCGATCGATAGAAGCACCTCATCCAAGCCAAAGGTACTACAAATGTCGCAGTCACGCCCCGTCTACCAGTTCAACAACATCATCGTCCGCACCCCGTCGAAGTCGGTCGTCAACGGCCTTCGCGCCGATGACCGCGGCAACCCCACCTTCGAAGGTGTAAAGGCAGAACACGATGCCTATATCGCGGCGATGAAGGACGCGGGCGTGAAGGTGACGGTGCTGCCGGCGCTCGAAGCCTTCCCGGACTCGATCTTCGTCGAAGATCCGGCGCTGGTCTTCACCGAAGGCGCGATCCTCTTGCGTCCGGGTGCCGAAACCCGCGTCAAGGAAACGCCGGAGATCGAGCCGACGCTTCGCGCCATGTTCGAAACGGTTCTCGATCTGCCAGGCACCGGCTTTGCCGATGGCGGCGACGTTCTGACCACCCGCGAAAGCGTGATGATCGGCCTTTCGGCCCGTACCAACAAGGTTGGCGCCGAAGCACTTCAGGCCTGCCTGACCAAGCTCGGTCGCAAAAGCGAGATCGTCGCCACGCCTGAAGGCGTGCTGCACTTCAAGACCGATTGCTCGCTGCTCGACGACGAGACCGTGCTTTCGACCGCGCGCCTCGCCAAGTCCGGCGCCTTCGAGCGCTTCAAGCAGGTGATCATTCCCGAAGGCGAAGAGCCGGCAGCGAATGCGCTGCGCGTCAACGACGTCGTCATGGTCGGCTCGGACTTCCCGCGCACGATCGAGATGCTCGACAAGCTCGGCTACAAGGTCGTGCCGATGAAGACGACGGAGATCGGCAAGATCGACGCAGGTCTTTCCTGCATGTCGCTACGCTGGTTCAGCAACACGCTCTGATCCGACGCAATCCCCGAGGAGGAACATTATGAAGACGTTGAAGACCGCCCTGTTCGCAGGGATCGCCCTTTCCATGGCTGCCGGCAGCGCGTTTGCCGAGGAGACGCTGCGCCTCGGCATGACGCCGGAGCCCTACATGCCCTTCACCCAGGTGAACGCCGGCGGCGAGTGGGAGGGCCTTGAAGCTGATCTGTCCCGCGCGCTCTGCGAGAAGATGGCCGTCAAGTGCGACATCAACCAGATGGCCTGGGACGGTCTCATCCCGTCGCTGAAGGAAAACAAGGTCGATTTCATCATCGGCGCCTTCTCGATCACCGACGAGCGCCGCCAGGTCGTCGATTTCTCGACGCCCTATTACACCGAAGGCACGTCCTTCGTTGGCTCCAAGGGTGACACGAGCGAGATCAAGACGGCCGACGCCGCCGACGGTTCTGGCAAGATCATTGACCCGGCAAGCGTCGAGGGCAAGATCATCGGCGTGCAGACGTCGAGCGTGCAGTCGGCCTATGTCGCCAAGTACCTGACCGGCGCCGAAGCCAAGAGCTACGACACCGCCGACAACTCGGTCGCCGACCTCATCGCCGGTCGCGTCGACTACGTGCTCATCCCCGACCTCTACATCCAGACCTTCCTGAAGACGCCTGAAGGCGCCGACTACGAGGTCAAGGTCGAAGTGCCGAAGAACGTCACGCTCGGCGAAGGCGTCGCCTATGCCGTCCGCAAGGGTGACGCTGCGACCCTCGACAAGGTCAATGCCGGCCTTGCCGCGCTCGAAAAGGACGGCACGACGCAGAAGCTCGTCGACAAGTGGATCTTCGGCAAGAAGTAAACCGAATTTCGGAGGGCGGCGGCCAGCGTCGCCGCCCTCATTCGCCAAAACCGGCCGCAGCGCCGGGGCACCATCGCAGCAACCGCTACAGCCACCTTGCCCGCACCGATCGGGCAGCGGCGTAGGGGCTGACGAGACAATCGGGAACAGGTAACGACGGATGGACTATTACTGGCAATTGCTTGCCTGGGGCGGCGAGGGCTGGGGCGACGATTTCGCCTGGGGCCTGGTGATGACCCTGCAGGTCTCCGTGGTCGCCTATGCGGTTGCGGTTCTCTTCGGCTTCCTGGGCGCTGCCGGCAAACTGTCGAAGCACCGGATCCCGCGTTTCCTTGCCGATATCTACACGACGGTCGTGCGCTCGCTGCCTGAGTTGCTCGTCATCCTGCTTCTCTATTTCTCGGTCGCGAGCGGTGCCGAGCGGCTGTTGAAGCACTTCGGGCTCGTTGCCGAAACCTTTCAGTTCAGCTCGTTCTGGGCGGCGATCATCGCGCTCGCCTTTGTTTCCGGCGCCTTCATGACCGAGGTGCTGCGCTCGGCCTTCCTCTCCGTGCCGCCGGGCCAGATCGAGGCGGCGGTTTCGATCGGCATGAACAGGCGCAAGGTCTTCACCCGCATCATCTTCCCGCAGATGATGCGCCACGCGGTCCCCGGCATGGGCAATCTCTGGCTGTCTATCACCAAGGAAAGCGCCATCATCAGCGTGCTCGGCTCCTTCAGCGAGCTGCTCTACACGGGCTATCGCGCGGCGGCAGGCACCAAGCAGTACATCTTCTTCTACGGGCTGACGGCCATTCTGTTTCTGGCAATTACGCTCGTTTCCGTCCTGGTGATCGCCCAGATCGAGCGCCGCCTCAATCGGGGGCACAATTGATGGAAACGATCTCCAACGTCGTCGGCTTCCTGCCGGCGCTGATCAAGGCGACACCGCTCACGCTGCTTCTGACGGCGGTCGCCGGCGTCTTCGGCCTCGTCATCGGCACGCTCGTGGCGCTCGCCCGGCTTTCCGGTCGCCGCGTGCTTTCGGTTCCGGCCTATGTCTTCACCTTCGCCTTCCGCGGCACGCCGCTTCTGGTGCAGATCTACCTGATCTATTACGGCCTCGGGCAAATCCTACCCGGCACCTGGGTGCGCCATAGCTTCCTCTGGCCCTATCTGCGTGACGGCCTGTGGTATGCGATCTTTGCACTCAGCCTCAACCAGGCTTCCTACAATGCCGAGGTCATCCGCGGCGCGATCAAGGCGATCCCGCGCGGCCAGATCGAGGCGGCAAAATCGATCGGCATGCGCTCGTCGATGGTCCTGCGCCGCATCACCCTGCCGCAGGCGTTCCGCTCGTGCCTGCCGGTTTTGACGGGTGACCTGATCATCCTGCTGAAGACGACGTCGCTTGCCTCGACCATCACCATTCTTGAGGTCATGGGCACCGCCCGCATGCTGCAGCGCCAGTCGCTGCTGATCTTCGAACCGCTGATTGCCGCCGGCATCATCTATTTCACCGTCGTGTTCATCCTGACGCGCATCATGGGCGTCGTCGAGAAGCGGCTCACGCGCTACCGCACGGCGAAGGCATAAAGAGGAGACGCGCCACGGCGCGCGAGAGGAATGAACATGGTCGCATCAGCGCTTTCGGTGAAGAACATTCACAAGAGCTTCGGGTCCGTCGAGGTGCTGAAAGGCGTCTCCTTCGAGGCGAAGTCCGGCGACGTCATCTCGCTGATCGGCAGCAGCGGCTCGGGCAAGAGCACGCTTCTGCGCTGCATCAACTATCTGGAGACGCCGGACGAGGGCGAGATCTCCGTCTCGGGCGAGGTGATCCGCACCGTCAAGGGCAAGGACGGCAAGTTCCATGCAGCCGACAAGCGGCAGCTCGAACATATCCGCACGCGCCTCGGCATGGTGTTCCAGAGCTTCAACCTCTGGTCCCACAAGACCATTCTCGAAAACATCATCGAAGGGCCGATCCACGTGCTCGGCATGACCAAGAAGGATGCGATCGGCGAAGCCGAACTGCTGATGGAGAAGGTCGGCATCACGCCCAAGCGCGACCACTATCCGAATCAGCTCTCGGGCGGTCAGCAGCAGCGCGCGGCAATCGCCCGCGCGTTGGCAATGAAGCCTGAGGTGATGCTTTTCGACGAGCCGACCTCGGCGCTTGATCCGGAACTCGTCAACGAGGTGCTGCTCGTCATCAAGAAGCTTGCCGAAGAGGGCCGCACCATGGTGATGGTCACCCACGAAATGTCACTCGCCCGTGATATCTCCAGCGAAGTGATCTTCCTGCACAAGGGTTTGGTCGAAGAACGCGGCGCCCCCCAGCAGATGATGCGTGACCCGCAATCGGCGCGCCTGCGCCAGTTCCTGCAGATGGCTTGAGGAAACCCCGATGCGCGACACCAATTTTTCCGAGTTCCTGCCCGAACTCGTCGATATCCGCCACAAGCTGCACGAAATGCCCGAGATCGGCCTTTCCGAGGTGAAGACCTCGGAGTTCGTTGCGGGACTGCTGCAGTCCTGGGGTTTCGAGGTTACGCGCGGTCTTGCGATAACCGGCATCGTTGCAACGCTGAAGCGTGGCAACAGCAACCGCGCCATCGGCTTTCGCGCCGACATGGACGCGCTCCCGATGCACGAAGAGACCGGTCTTGCTTACCAGAGCAAGCATCCGGGCGCGATGCACGCCTGCGGCCACGACGGCCACACCAGCATGCTGCTCGGTGCCGCCTGGGCGCTGTCGAAGGACGAAAGCTTCAACGGTACGGTTCATTTGATCTTCCAGCCGGCCGAGGAAAACTTCGGCGGCGGCAAGCTGATGATCGAAGACGGCCTTTTCGAGCGCTTCCCTTGCGAGCGGGTCTATGCGCTTCACAACTGGCCGGGTCTTCCGGTCGGCCAGTTCTCCAGCCGCGCCGGTGCCATGGCGGCATCGATCGACGTGCTGACGCTGACGATCAAGGGTAAGGGCGGCCACGGCGCCCAGCCGGAACTGACGGTCGACCCGGTCGTCGTCGGTTCCAGCGTGGTGATGGCGCTGCAGACGCTGGTGTCGCGCAATGTGTCGCCGCACCAGCCGTCCGTGTTGACGGTCGGCTCGTTCCAGGCGGGTTCGGCCTCGAATATCATTCCGGATACCGCAGTGCTGGAAATCAGCATGCGCGCGATGGATCCTGTTGTTCGCAAGCAGTTGCAGGAGCGCGTCGAGCAGATCGCCCGCCTGCAGGCGGAAAGCTACAACGCCGAAGCCGTCTTTGACTGGCAGGTCGGTTATCCCGCGACGATCAACGATGCTGAGGCGGTCGAGGATGCGCGTGCGGTGATTGCCGACACATTCGGCGCGGATGCCTATGTCGAGCTTCCCGAGCCGTTGATGGGCAGCGAGGATTTCTCCTTCCTGCTGGAAAAGGTGCCGGGCGCCTATGTGCTGATCGGCAATGGCGACAGCAGCGGACTGCACACAACCCGCTACGATTTCAACGACGACATCCTTGAGCGCGGCGCGACCTATTTCTACCAGCTCGCACGCGCGGCGCTCGTTTAAGCGCGCGGCATCAATGCCCGGCCGCTCAGGTGGCCGGGTGCATGTCTCCAAAGACCGTCGGGATCAGTTCCGACACGGTTGGGTGGATATGAACCGCGTGCGTGATCGCCGTGTATGGCTTGCCCGCATACATCACGTCGAGGATGCTCTGCACTGCCTCGTCGCCGCTCGTTCCGAGGATCGATGCACCGAGGATCTCCTTGCTGTCGGCGTCGACGATCACCTTCATGAAGCCTTCAGTCTCGCCCTTTTCCACGGCGCGGCCGACGCGGGTCATCGGCCTCGTACCGATGAGCAGCTTGCGCCCCGACTTGCGCGCCTCGGTCTCGGTCATGCCGGCGCGGCCGAGCGGCGGATCGATGAAGAGGCCGTAGGTTGAAATGCGATCGCTGACCTTCCGCGCCTCTCCGTCGAGCAGATTGGCGGCGATGATCTCGAAGTCGTTATAGGCCGTGTGGGTGAAGGCGCCGCGACCGTTGCAATCACCCATCGCGAAGATGTGCGGCACGTTGGTCTTAAGCGTCTCGTCGACTTCAACATAGCCGCGGGCGTCAGTCTTGACGCCGCTCCGGCCGAGATCGAGGTCGTCCGTGTTCGGCCGGCGGCCGGTTGCCAGCAGCAGGTGAGAGCCGACGATCTCGGGTGCGCCCGCCGTGCAATCCACGCCGGCGACGACATCGTCGCCGCTCCTGGCAAAGCGGATGCATTCGGCATTGAGGCGAAACTGGATGCCCTCTTTTTCGAGGATCGCGAGAATGGCGTCTGAAACGTCCGCATCCTCCCGGCCGATCAACCGCGGCCCCTTCTCGATTACGGTGACCTCGGAGCCGAAGCGACGGAACATCTGCGCAAACTCGAGTCCGATATAGCTGCCGCCGACGACGATCAGGTGGCGGGGCAGGATGTCGAGATCCATGATCGAGACGTTGGTGAGATAGGGCACCTCCGCGACACCAGGGAAATCCGGGGTTGCGGCGCGTCCGCCGACATTCAGAAAGATCTGGTCGGCCGAGAGCAGCGCGGCGCCGACTCGGATCTCATGCGGGCTTTCGAAGCGCGCATGGCCTTCGAAGACTGTGCAGTTCTCCATGCCTTTCAGCCAGTTTTCGATGTTTCCCCGGGACGTGAACCGCACCGTGTCCTTGCGCGCCATGACGCGGGTAAAGTCGATGGTGATGGGACCGGTCGTCACGCCATAGTCCGCGCCCCGTCGCGCCAGATGCGCGGCATAGGCGCTCGCGACCATCGCCTTGGTCGGCATGCAGCCGGTGTTGACGCAGGTGCCGCCGAAGTGCTTGCGCTCGATCAGCGCGACGGTTTTGCCCGCTGCCGTCAGCCGGCCGGCAAGCGATGGGCCGGCCTGGCCGGCACCGATGATGATTGCGTCGAAATGTTTCGTCATGAGACCGAGGACACCACCCAGAGTGCGAGGAGAACGGCAACAGCATCCTCGAGAAGGGCGATCGGCAGGTCCTTGCCGCCGATGGCCGCGACGAGGCGCTTGCGGGCTTCATAGCCGCCGAGCGTGCCGATGACGGCACCGATGACGCCGGCGACCAATCCTTGGAGCATAGCATGTCCGGTCAATCCGAGCGCGGCCCCGCAGAACGCGCCGCTGACGATGCGGGCGCCGAACTGTTGCGGCACCTTTCGGCTCGGTGTGCTCGGCAATTGGTCGGTGACGAACTCAACTAGGGCCAGGAGGCCGAAGATGTAAGGTGTGAAGCGAAAGCCCATGAAGGCCGCCCAGGTACCGCTGAGCGGCAGCCATCCCGCGGCTGCGCCAATACTGACGGCGGCGGGTGCGGTCATGGTGCGCAGGCCAGCGACCACGCCGATAATGAGCGTCAGAAAATAGATCGACATCGTGTCCCCGAACGTTCGCCGGGCGAACCCAAGCCACCAGCCCCCAAGCGGTTCGGGTCGAGCGGCATCGCAACCAAGAGTGAAAGCGGATGTTTCTGGCGGGCCGCGATCAGAGTGGCCGACAACGCCGGCGATTGCAACGCCCAATCAGCTACCGCCATAAACGGTAGTCTATGCTTTCGATCGTGTTTATCAATGTAGGAAAATATTCGCCTGCCACAGTCTCTGGATGCAACCCTATTTTTTGCCGGGGGCTGACATATATGGAATGGCTTGCCCCGACGGAGCGGACGTTCCGTGATCAAACTTGCGCATCGAAATCCGAGGAGAAACCTATGCGCCTGACCAGACTGCTTATCGGAACTGCCCTTGCCTTCACCTTGACTGCCGCGGCGGCGAGCGCCGATGTGGTCGTATCCTCGAAGATCGACACGGAGGGCGGCGTGCTCGGCAACATCATCCTTGCCGTGCTCAACGCCAACAACATCAAGACGGTCGATCGCGTCCAGCTTGGGGCGACGCCGGTCGTACGCAAGGCGATCACCGCCGGCGAGATCGACATCTATCCGGAATATACGGGCAATGCCGCCTTCTTCTTCGAAAAGGCCGACGATCCGGTCTGGAAGGATGCTGCCAAGGGTTACGAGACGGCCAAGAAGCTAGACTACGATGCCAACAAGATCGTCTGGCTGACGCCATCGCCGGCCAACAACACCTGGGCGATCGGCCTGCGCAAGGAAGTCGCCGACGAAAACAAGCTGAAGACGCTGAGCGATTTCGGCAAGTACATTACCGGCGGCGGCAAGGTCGTGCTTGCGGCGTCGTCGGAATTCGTGAATTCGGCCGCCGCACTGCCGGCCTTCCAGACCACCTACGGCTTCACCTTGAAGCAGGACCAGCTCATCACGCTTTCCGGCGGTGATACCGCGGCAACAATTGCGGCCGCGGCAAACCAGACGAACGGCGCGAACGCAGCCATGGTCTATGGCACCGACGGTGGCATTGCGCCGTCCGGCCTTGTCGTGCTGGAGGATGATAAGGCAGTGCAGCCCGTCTATCAGCCGGCCCCGATCATTCGCGAAGCGGTGCTCAAGGAAAACCCGCAGATCGAGGAACTCTTGAAGCCCGTGTTCGAGAAACTGGACCTGGTGACGCTGCAAGACCTGAACGGTCGCGTGCAGGTCGGCGGCGAACCGGCCAAGGCGGTCGCCGAGGACTTCCTGAAGAAGAACGGCTTTCTGAAATAAGTTGACGGAGATCCGGGACGCTGGTCGGATGGCTGGCGTTCCGGGGATAGGCCTGCAGGTGCCGGAGATGCGCCGGCACAGGCGGGGAGGGAATGTGGTTTGAAAGCACTCCGCTTTGACAAGCTCGGAGCGATCATTGCGGCCCTGGCGCTCGGCGGCGCCTTCATAGCGCCTTTTGCAACGTTTCGTGCCAACCGTATCGTCGCCGGTGAGGTCAAGTCGGTGGCCGACGCCCTGCCTTCGGGGTGGAGTGCCGTGCTGTTGGGCATCGTGGTCTGCGCGGTCATCGTCGCGCTGGTCCGATCGCCCGCTTACCTGCGTCTCGCTGCCGCCTTTGTCGCGCTCGCCGCGCTGGCGCTCGGCATCGGCGTTGCCGCCACGCATCTGACACCCGAAGCCAACACCTATGCCCGCGTCTCGCCGGCTTCGGGCTTCTGGATCATGCTCTTTGCCTTCGGGCTGCTCGCTGCCGACGCCTTGACGCGACTGCGCCCGGCGCCCTTCGTGCGCATCGTCGTTCTCGCCGTCGTGCTGGCCTTTGCTTCGGCCATCCTTCTTGCCGGCGCTTGGGACGGCCTGTCGATTCTCAAGGAATATGCAAGCCGGGTGGACACGTTTTGGGCGGAGGGCCGCAAGCATGTGACCCTGGCGCTCGGTTCGCTCGTGGCTGCGACCCTCGTCGGCATCCCGCTCGGCATCCTCTGCCACCGCGTCACGCGGCTGCGCGATGGGTTGCTCGGCGTCCTGAACGCGATCCAGACGATCCCGTCGATTGCGCTCTTCGGCATTCTCATCGCGCCGCTCGGCTGGATCGCCCTCCATGTGCCGGGTGCGGCTGCGATCGGCATTCGTGGCATCGGTGTTGCCCCGGCCTTTGTTGCGCTCTTTCTCTATTCGCTGCTGCCTGTCGTCGCCAACACCGTCGTCGGTCTGGCAGGCGTTCCGCGGGACGCGAATGATGCCGCGCGTGGCATCGGCATGACCGATTGGCAGCGGCTGGTCGGCATCGAATTTCCGCTGGCCTTCCCGGTGATCCTCACCGGCATCCGCATCGTGCTCGTCCAGAATATCGGCCTTGCGACCATCGCTGCGCTCATCGGCGGCGGCGGCTTCGGCGTCTTCGTCTTTCAGGGCGTCGGTCAGACCGCGATGGACCTCGTGCTGCTCGGCGCCGTCCCGACGGTCGTGCTGGCGTTCGCCGCGGCGATCGTGCTCGACGCGGTGATCGAGATGGCCACACCCAACACCAGGCAGGCAGAGGCCGCATGATCGAGATCGAGAACATCACCAAGCGATATGGCGAAAGCACCGTTGTCGACGACGTCAGCCTGACGATCGCGCCGCGCACCGTCACCGTCGTCGTCGGCACCTCCGGCTCCGGCAAGACCACGCTCTTGCGCATGGTCAACCGGCTGGTTGAGCCGACCTCGGGCGCGATCCGTCTCGATGGCGAGGACAATCGTTCGCTGCCCGGTTATGAGTTGCGCCGGCGGATCGGCTATGCAATCCAGGGGCACGGTCTGTTTCCCCATCGCACCGTAGCCCAGAACATCGCGACCGTGCCGACCTTGCTCGGATGGGAACGGGCGCGCATCGATGCGAAGGTGGAAGAGCTCCTGCGCCTTTTCCAACTCGATCCCGCCGATTTCGGTCCACGCTTCCCACACGAGCTTTCCGGCGGCCAGCAGCAGCGTGTGGGCGTTGCCCGGGCGCTTGCCGCCGAGCCGAAGGTGCTCTTGATGGACGAGCCCTTCGGGGCGCTCGATCCGATCATCCGCGCCAAGGCGCAGGACGACCTGCTTGCCATCCAGAAACACTTCCAGACGACGATCATTCTCGTCACCCACGATATGGAAGAGGCCTTTCACCTCGCCGATCGCATTGCCGTCATGGACAAGGGCAAAGTGGTGCAGTACGCGACCCCCGCCGAAATGCTGCTGAAACCGGCCACGCCCTTCGTCGAAAGCCTGATCGGGGCGGGCGAACGGCCCTACCGCCTGCTCGCGATCGCGCCGGTCTCGAGCGCGGTTGAGCCCGGGGCCGCCGAAGGCGCGCCGATATCGAGCGATGCCAGCCAAAGGGAAGCCCTGGCCGAACTCCTCTGGTCCGGACGAGATGCGTTGCCGGTGGCAGGTCCCGACGGCGCCGTAATCGGCAGGGTCAGCCTGGAGGGGTTGGCCAAACGCGCGGCCGGTCCAGCCTGATGCCGAAGCTCGCCACTCTCATTCGCATCGCGGTTTTCCTGGTTCTCGTCGCGTTCCTGCTGCAGCCCCATTGGTTCGAGCCGCTGCTGCGGCCGCTGGTGCAGGACAACGCCCCTGTCATCTACAACCAGGGAAGCCTGCTGCACCTGACGTTCTTGCATCTGCGCACGGTGGCGCTGGCGGTGGCAGCGGCCGCGCTGGTCGCGCTTGCGCTTGCCATTCTCGTCACACGCACGTCCGGAGCAGAATTTCTGCCGCTGTCGCGCAGCCTGGTGAATATCGGTCAGACCTTTCCGCCCGTCGCGGTTCTGGCGCTCGCTGTTCCGATCTTCGGTTTCGGCGAAAAGCCGACGCTGATCGCGCTTTTTCTCTACGGCTTGCTGCCGATTTTCGAGAATGCGCTGACGGGGCTGACGACCTTGCCTTCCTCCGTGATGGAGGCGGCGCGCGGCGCCGGCATGACCAGCGGCCAGCGGCTTCTCAAGGTGGAGTTGCCGCTGGCGATGCCGGTGATCCTGGCGGGCATCCGGCTTTCGGTCGTCATCAGCCTGGCAACCGCCACGATCGGATCGACGGTCGCCGCAAAAACACTCGGCGAAGTAATCATCGCCGGGCTGCAATCGAACAACCTTTCCTTCGTCGTTCAGGGCGGCCTGATCGTCGCGACGCTTGCGGTGCTTTTGCACGATGGGTTGCAGGCGGCGGAGCGGAAGCTTGCTGCGCGGATGTGGCGCTAGGCGCAGGCGGTGGAGACGCGCAGCCGGGCAATCGGCCGGCTGTCGCAGAAAACTGCGGTCACCCGTGTTAGGATGGCCGATGCTCTACCGCGGCGCCAAAAGTCCTGTTGTCAGGGACATGGGTGGATTCAAGGTCAGGCTCAACATGCCCGGCTGGCTGTTGCCATGGCCGCGCGACCATGGCTACGGACCGCTCGCGATGGTCGCTGAAACGATATTGGATCCTGGCAGGCTGGTCGCCATGCACGAGCACAGGAACGACGAGATCCTGTCATGGGTGCCGGAAGGGGTCATGCGCCACGACGACCGGGCGACCGGCAGACTGGTCACCGATCGCGCGCACCTGATGGTGATGAACGCCGGGCAAAGCTTCTGGCATTCGGAGGAAACCTTGTCTGGTGATCCTCCGCTGCGCATGCTGCAAATTCTCGTGCGCCCCCACAGCGTCGATCTCCCGCCAAACATTCAGTACGGTCCGATCGAGCCGGCGCCCCTCAATTGCTGGCGGCATCTCGTTGGGGCCGAGGGGGAGGGAGCGCCATTCTACGTGCGCAACGCCATCGATTTCTTCGATCTCAGGCTCGAGGCGACGGCCAAGGTGGCGTTTCCCCGGAAGGAGGGGAGGCACCTTTACTTCTATGTGTTCTCCGGTTCGGTGGAAGTCGGGGGCGTCCGGTTTGACGAGGGAGATCAGGGGCTCCGCCAGTCGGACGGACCATTGGACCTCGTCGGCATCGGCAACGCGCTGATCGTCGCGTTCCTGATCGATCCGCGGGCGCCGGCAGCGCGCAAGGGGACGGTCGGAGATCATCCCAAGATCCCGTCACCCGTTCTGGCGCGGACCTTGCTGACACTGCTACGCTTGCGCGGTCGTCTCCGACGGAGGAGCTAAGTGGATCAGCGACCCCTCACGCAACGTGCAGTGGTCTGGACCGCTTTCCTCCTGCCGTAGAGTTGCGATGCGTGCACCCTTCTTGGTTGTCTGTAGAATGCCTGCTTTGTCGGCATTTGCCTGGGATATGAAAATGAATTTCACAATTTTACAAAATATGCGGATTTGAGTTGACGGCCTGAAAAAACTGTCCCAGTCTGCGAAAATAAATTACGCCAAAAGGCAGGGGAACACGACGAGCATGAAAGTTGGCATCATCGGACTCGGATTCCGTTTGGGTTATCTCGGCTATGTCTTCAAGGCCATGGACGAGAGCTTCGAAATCGCCGGATACGTCGATCCGAACCCGGCCGGTCTGGCCACGCTCACCGAAAAAGGCATCTCGCCTGGCAAGGCCTACGCGACGCCCGAAGAGTTGATCGCCAACGAGAAGCTCGATCTCCTGATGATCGGCTCGCCCAACCACATGCACCTCGACCACATCCGGATCGGCCTTGAGGCCGGCCTGAAGGTCTTCAGCGAAAAACCGATCGTCACCACGATCCAGGAAAGCCTGGAACTCGCAGCGCTGATGGCGAAGTTTGGCCATGAGCGGCTGATGGTCGGTCTCGTGCTGCGCTACGCGCCGATGTACCGCGACCTCCGCCAGGCGCTTGCTGAAGGCAAGCTTGGACAGGTGGTTTCGATCGAGGCATCCGAGCATATCGAGCCCTATCATGGCGCCTTCTTCATGCGCGACTGGCGCCGCTACGAGCGCTATTCCGGCAGCTTCATGCTGGAGAAATGCTGCCACGACCTCGACCTCTACAATGGCGTCGTCGGAGCCCGGCCGGAACGTGTCGCAAGCTTTGGCGGCCGCAAGAGCTTCATCCCTGCCAACGACCCGGCCCGCGAAGGCATCAACGATCTCGAACTGTTCCATCGCAAGCCGAGCGGCTGGATGGGGTCCGACAAGGTGTTCGACAGCGACGGCGACATCATCGACTACCAGGTGGCGATCGTCGAATACGCCAACGGCGTCGGCATGAACTTCCACACCAATCTCAACGTGCCGGATCAGTTCCGCCGCTTCTGCATCATGGGCTCGCGCGGCATGGCCGAGGGCGATTTCATCCGCGGTTACTTCGACGTGCACGAGATGCTGACCGGCAAGAAGGTCATCGAGAACAAGTACAAGGCCACCGAACTGTCGCAGCACTATGGTGCCGACGAGCAGATGGCGACCGACATCATCGGCCACGTCCGCGACGGCCGACCTCTGCCGGTTTCGACGCGCGATGCGCTGGAAGCCGGCATTCTGGCGCTCTCCATGGACGAGGCTCGGCGCAAGAAGAGCGTCATAGACCTCCGGCCCATATGGGACCGTTTCGACGAAGCCCTGCATTCCCGCGCGGCGTAAGGGGAGGCGACGGATGAGTGTTCAACGCAGCACAGTCATCTTCGCCTGGATCCTGCTTCTTCCTGCTGTTCTTTACGTCACGGTGATCGTCGCCTATCCGCTGGTCGACACCTTCATCCTGTCGTTTACGGACGCGTCGCTGAAGAAGACGACCAATTGGGTCGGCTGGACCAACTACGACAAGATCTTCAACGAGACCTTCGCCGAGGTCATCTTCCGGACCTTCATCTGGACGTTCTTTTCGGTGTCGATCAAGATGATCATCGGCGTTTTCGGCGCAACGATGCTGAACGCGGCCGTGCCCGGCCGGGCGCTTTTCCGTCTGCTCACCATGCCGCCATGGATCGTGCCGATGGCCATCGGCATCTTCATGTGGGGCTGGATGTACAACGGCCAGTTCGGGATGATCTCCGGCGTGCTGCAGAACATGGGGTTGTCGAACGGGCCGATCGCCTTCCTCGCCCGCGGAGAGACTGCCTTCTGGGCGACGATCATCACGGACGTGTGGATCGGCGTGCCGCTGGTGACGCTCTATATGCTGGCAGCCATGCAGGCGATCCCGCAGGATCTCTATGAGGCCGCGTGGACCGATGGGGCAGGGCGTTTCTATCGCTTCCGCCGCATCACGTTGCCTCTGCTCGTGCCCTCGCTGATCACCATGTCGATGCTGTCGCTGATCGCGACCTTCAACTCGTTCGATATCATCTGGATCCTCACCCAGGGTGGACCCAACGGTGAGACGACGACGATGATCATCGACACCTATCGCACCGCGATCGGGTCGAAGAAGTATGGCGAAGGGGCAGCGCGCGCTGTGCTGATCTGCATCTTCCTGTCGATCTTCTGCTTTGCCTATTTCCGGGTGACGAGCCGCCTTTCTCAGGGGGAACAGAAATGAGCCAGCCTGCCCTGATCAATCGCTACCGCTGGTACGAGCTTGTCGGAATCTATGCCGGTATCTTCGTGTTCCTGTGCTTTATCCTGGCGCCCTTCGTCGAGGGCTTTCTGGTGTCGCTGAAGCCGCTCGGGCTGCTGTTCTCGTCACCCTATCGCTTCTGGCCGGAAAACGGCTCGTTCGCCGCCTACTTTACGATGTGGGAGAGCGTGCCGGGCTTTGCCCGCTACATCTTCAATTCCTTCTTCATCTCCACCATCGTCACGGCCATCGTGCTGGTGCTGGTCATACCCGCTGCCTATGCCTTCGCCCGCTTCAACTTCCGTGGCGCCGGCGTGCTTTTGGGGGCATTCCTTGCCGTCAACATGTTTTCGGGCGCGGTGCTGCTGATCCCGCTCTTCCGGCTGATGCGCACCTTCGGCGTCCTCAACACCTATCTGGCCATGATCGTGCCGGGCGTTGCCTTCCTGATCCCGTCGGCGATCTGGCTGTTGCGCACCTACATGATGCGCATCCCGCGTGAACTGGACGAGGCCGCCTTCGTCGACGGAGCTAGCCACTTCTATACGCTGCGCCGGGTGATCCTGCCGATCGCCATGCCCGGCATCACCGTGGTGGCGATCACCACCTTCATCGGCGCCTATGCTCAGCAGTTCATCTACGCGCTGACCTTCAATTCCAAGAGCGAATACATGCCGCTTCCCGTCGGGCTGTTTGCCTATTTCGGGCGCCAGGAAGTGGTCTGGAACGAACTGATGGCGGCAAGCTTCGTCGGCATCGCGCCGGCCGTCGTCGTGATCTTCCTCTTGCAACGCTATCTCGTCAGCGGGCTGACCGCGGGCGCGGTGAAACAATAAGACTTAAGTCAACCACCAGAGAACGGGAGCATAAAAACGTGTCTATTCAATTCAAGACGGGGGTGCTCGCCCTTGCCCTGCTCGGCTCGACCGCGCTCGGCGCCGTGACCGCCAAGGCGGCCGACCAGGAGATCAGCTGGATCTACTGCGGCGACACCATGGATGCGGTCCACCAGAAGTACATCAAGCAGTGGGAAGAGAAGAACCCGGGCTGGAAGGTAACGCCTGAAGTCGTCGGCTGGGCCCAGTGCCAGGACAAGGCAACGACCCTTGCCGCCGCCGGAACACCGGTCGCCATGGCCTATGTCGGCTCGCGCACGCTGAAGGAATTTGCACAGAACGACCTTATCGTTCCCGTGCCGATGACGGACGACGAAAAGAAGACCTACTACCCCAACATCGTCGATACCGTGACCTTCGACGACAACCAGTGGGGCGTTCCGATCGCCTTCTCGACCAAGGCGCTCTACTGGAACAAGGACCTGTTCAAGCAGGCCGGCCTCGATCCGGAAACGCCGCCGAAGACCTGGGCTGAAGAAATCGAATTCGCCAAGACGATCAAGGAAAAGACCGGCATTGCCGGTTACGGCCTGCCGGCCAAGACCTTCGACAACACCATGCACCAGTTCATGCACTGGGTGTACACCAACAACGGCAAGGTCATCGATGGCGACAAGATCGTCATCGACAGCCCGCAGGTGCTCGCAGCGCTGCAGGCCTACAAGGACATCACGCCTTTCTCTGTCGAAGGCGCCACCGCCTACGAACAGAACGAAATCCGCGCCATCTTCCTCGACGGCAAGGTCGGCATGATCCAGGCGGGCTCGGGTGCCGCAACGCGCCTGAAGGAAACCAAGGTCAACTGGGGCGTAGCACCGCTGCCGCTCGGCCCGGAAGCAAAGGGCGAGGGCACCTTGCTCATCACCGACAGCCTGGCGATCTTCAAGGGCTCGGGCGTCGAGGAGAAGGCGATCGAATTCGCCAAGTTCATCACCTCGCCGGGTCCGCAGGGCGAATACGAGCTTCAGGGCGGTGCCGGCCTGACGCCGCTGCGTCCGTCGCCGATGGTCGATGAGTTCGTCAAGAAGGATCCCTATTGGAAGCCGTTCATCGACGGCATCACCTATGGTGGTCCCGAGCCGCTCTTTACCGACTACAAGGGCTTCCAGAACGTTATCATCGAGATGGTTCAGTCGGTCGTGACCGGCAAGGCCGAGCCGGCCGACGCCTTGAAGAAGGCGGCTTCCAGCCTCGAAGAGTACAAGTAAGGCCACCGGGGCCGCGCGCCGACAAGATCGGTTCGCGGCTCCACCTAACTCTGCTATAAATGAGCCGCTTCTCGCCGGTGGCCGGAGACAGTTTCTTGGGACAGCTCAATCTCAATCGGGTTCAGAAATTCTACGGGACGTTCGAGGTGCTGAAAAGCATCGATCTCGAAGTCAGGAACGGTGAGTTCGTCGTTTTCGTCGGGCCCTCCGGTTGCGGCAAGTCGACCTTGCTCAGGATGATCGCTGGTCTCGACGAGACCAGCTCGGGGGACATCCTGATCGAGAACAAGCGCGTCAACGATCTGCCGCCGGTCAAGCGCGGGATCGCCATGGTCTTCCAGTCCTACGCGCTCTATCCGCACATGTCGGTCTTCGAGAACATCGCCTTTCCGCTTCGCGTGGAAAAGATGGCCGAGGAGAAATTGAAAGCCAAGGTGGAGCATGCCGCGCGCATCCTGCACCTGGACCAGCGGCTGCAGCAGAAGCCGGGCATGCTTTCGGGTGGCCAGCGCCAACGTGTCGCGATCGGGCGGGCGATCGTGCGCGAGCCGAAGATCTTCCTCTTTGACGAGCCGCTCTCAAACCTCGATGCAGCCCTTCGGGCCGACATGCGTATCGAACTGGCGAAACTGCACCGGCAACTGAAAGCAACGATGATCTACGTCACGCACGACCAGGTCGAGGCGATGACGATGGCGGACCGGATCGTCGTTCTCAATGCCGGTGAGATTGCCCAGACGGGCGCGCCGCTGGAGCTCTACCACAAGCCTGCCAACACCTTCGTTGCCGGCTTCATCGGCAACCCGAAGATGAACTTCCTGCCGGTCACCTGCAAGGGCGTCAGCGATGCCGGCGTCGAGGTCGACTACAAGGGGCAGACGGCGGTCATCCCCGTCACCCCGCAAAGCGGCCTTGCCGGGCGCACGCTGACGCTCGGCGTGCGGCCGGAACACATCATGCTCGGGTTCGGCGACCTGACCCTCAAGGTGACGCCAACGGTCATCGAACGGCTCGGCGCCCATACGGTTGCCTATGCGGCGGTCGGTGGTGAGGGCGAGAACTTCTGTGCCATGCTGCCGGGAACAGCAGCTGTGCGACCGGAGGAGACCATCCAGACAGGCATCAAGGCAGCCGATTGCCACCTGTTCGACGAGGCTGGCCTCGCGCTCGAACGTCGCGTCGAGTTGACCGACATCGATATGGGCGTGCTCGACCCCGCGGCTGCCTGACGTCGTCGAAGCCAGGATCAGGGTGGCGGCCGATCAGGGCGCGGCCAGTGTTTGGCCGTTGTGGCTGGATGTCAGGCAGCTCTACCTGTAAGGATTGCAGGTCGCCGACGCCCTCTATTCAAAGGCGATCAAGCGCACTTGGATAGAGCATCATGACGCTTGGCCGTTATACGGAACTTCCCCATCTGGCCGACGCCAATGCCGGGATCGAAGCCGTCTGGGCGTCTGTCAGTCGCAACGAGGGCAGCTACCGGGTCCTGCCGGATGGGCGATGCGACATCATCCTCCGATTTGCGCTGAACGCCCTGCCACTCTGCGAGCTGACGCCGATCGTGACCGGTCCAACCACGGGCTATTACGATGTTCCGCTGGAACCCGGCGCCGCCTTTGTCGGCGTGCGCCTGCGGCCTGGCCATTTCCAGAGAATTCTGGGCCTGGAGCCGATCCGGTTGCACGGTGACGCCCTGATCGGCGCAGCGGCTCTGGGGCAATGGCCCGACATGGCCGCCCTTTGCGTGCCGGCATCGGACCAGCAGGAGCTTGCCGGCCGCCTGGTGCGGTTTGTCCGCAAGCGTGATGCCGAGAGCGACTTTGAGGTGGCGCCGCTCGGCCGCAACATCATAAGCGCGCTGCACGCCTCGGGTGGGCGGCTGCGCATCGCCGAGCTCGCCGCGATGCACGGTGTCTCCGAGCGCACCGCCAGACGCGTTCTCCTTCGCGCAACTGGGCTCACGCCGAAGGCGTTTGCCGCCATCATCCAGTTTCATCGCGCCTTGCGGCTGTTGCGGGATCACTATCTCAGTCCTGCGGATGCCGCGTTCGAAGCCGGTTTCGCCGACCAATCCCACATGACCCGGGTCTTCCGGCGCCTGGGCGGGTTCTCGCCGGCGCGCTTGCCCGAAGTCACACTGGTGACGATCTCGGACTGATGTCCGAATTGTTCAAGATCAGAGCCTGGCAATGAATGATGATCGCCCGTAACCGTTCGCGCTGCTTCGGGTAGCGCGCTTAGCGCGTTGCCGACTTCGGCGGCGAGCAACCCTTGGAGACGAACCATGGCCGTCCGTTTCGGATACACAATCTTCTATGTTCCCGATGTGCCGGCAACGGTCTCGTTTTATGAGGCTGCCTTTGGTCTGAAGCGCAGGTTCGTACACGAAAGCAGCCTCTATGCGGAGATGGAGACGGGTGAGACGGCTCTGGCCTTTGCCAGCGAAACCATGGCGGAGCTGAATGGTTTTGCTGTTCGCGCGAACCGCAGGAGCGATCTTGCCGCCGGGTTCGAAATCGCGCTGGTCTGCTCTGTACCGCACGAGGCCTATGAAAAGGCTGTTTCGGCCGGAGCATCGCCGGTGAAGCCGCCGGAAGAAAAGCCGTGGGGGCAAGTGGTGGGCTATGTTCGCGATCTCAACGGCTGCCTTGTCGAGCTCTGTTCCGCCACGCCCGCCTAGCCGCCCGGCCCGACCACGCAACCCACGAACGCGATGACTCAGGAGGAGCCCGCCTGTGCGCCCGACCACTGCCTCGCCCTGCATCACGACCAACCAGATCGGCGCGTCGCGAGACTTCTATCAGACATATTTCGCCGCACGGCTGACGTTTGACTGCAGCTGGTACATCAGCCTGGAACTCGGCCAAGGCCTGTCCCTCCAGTTCATGGAACCGCAACAGGGGCAGCCTGTGTGCAACACCGAAGGCCTCACCTACAATTTCTGCGTCGCAGACGTCGACGGCGAGTATAGCCGGATCAGGGCAGCAGGCCTTGCCCCGGCGTTGCCGATCGAGGATCACCCATGGGGAGATCGTGGCTTCGCCGTAAAGGATCCGAACGGTGTCCTGCTCTATATCTACTCGAACCGCGAGCCCGCGCCGGAGTTCAAGCCGTTTGTCATCGCTTCGGGTGCGGCATGATGGATGACCGGATCCAGACCCTTCTGCGGGAGATCGAGCTTCATCGCGGCGATCAGTTTGTGACCGTCACCCGACTACGGGAAATCGCGCTCGCCTCGGGCCCCGCAGTCACCGAAGAGGTGAAGTATGGCGGCATCCTGTTTTCGTCCAAGGACAGCTTCTGCGGCGTCTTTTCCTACGCCCAACACGTGACGCTGGAGTTTAGCCGGGGCGCCGCTTTGCCCGATCCACATGCCGTTCTGGAGGGTTCAGGCAAGCTTCGCCGCCACATCAAGTTCCTGGGCCCGGCGGATATAGATGAGAAACAAGTCGCGCTATACATCGAGATGGCTCGCGAGGCTGCCGATCGCTGACGGGTCGGTTGCGCCCGGCGACGATGCCGCAAAGCTTAGGCCGCGCCCTTCTCGGTTCCATGCGGGTTGTCGACCTTCGGCCAGATGTTCTTCGGCGCGCGCTTGTAGTCGGTCTGGGCGGGATTGTTCGGGTAAGGCGTGCCGGCCGAGCAATAGAGGATTTCGGACGCGATCTTGGAGAACGAGGCGTAGAAGTGGTTGGTCGACTTGATGACCAGGATCTTCTTGCTTGTCGGGTCGATGCCCATCACGGAAAACAGGCTTGGATCGAAGCTCTGCGCGCGGGTCGAGTTGAGGATGATGTCGATGCCTTTGAAGCGAATGTGGGCCGCATCGCCGAAGGGGGCGAAGCTCTCGCCGAAGCGCATCTCGGCGTCGCGCACCAGCTTGACCACCTTGACCGTGCCATCGACCGGATTGCCGGTTCCCGGCGCCGACTTGGCGCCGAAGCGCAAGGGGATGTCGGCGCCTTCGCCGGCCGCCATGCAGATCTGCACCGCCATCGGGTCCCAGATCGTGCCGACCGCAACGTCGGTTGCGCCGCGCGCCAGCAGTTCTTCGAGCAGAACTGTCGCGTCGCCGGCCGTACCGCCGCCCGGGTTGTCCCAGACATCGGCGATGACGACGGGACCTTTGGTTGCTGCGAGTGCCTCATCGACCGCCTGCCTCTCGTCGATCTGCGGCATGATGAAGGTGCCGCGGTGGGAGAAGAGTTCCAGACCCAATTCCCGCGCGAGACTCGCGCCTTTCTCCGGCTTGCCGTTGGTGACGGCGAGCAGCTTCGTTCCCATTTCCGGGACGTCGCCGGCCATGAAGCCGTGGATCACGGAGAGCGAAAGCACGTCTGCGTCTTCCTTCTCGATCCGCATCAGCTTGTCGACGAAGGAGCGCATCGGATCGCGAGATGTCGGGTAGACGTCGATCATCCGACAGTCGAAGATCGACATGACGGGCGTGATGCGGCCTTCGAGCGTATCGACAGCGATCTTCCAGAGGTCCTCGGCGCGGTCGACGAAGTCGGTGTGCGGGAATTCCTTGAAGTAGACGAAGAAGTTCGATGCGGCGGCGCGGTTGGCCGTCAGGTGGCTGTGGGGATCAAGCTCGGCGCAGACGAGGATATCGGGACCGACGATCGCACGGACGCGCGTCAGCAGGTCGCCTTCGGGGTCTTCGTAGCCGTCGGCGACCATGGCGCCGTGCAGGCCGAGCACCACGGCATCGACGGGCATGGCGGCGCGCAACTGGCCGAGGATCTCGTCGCGCAGGCCCTCATAGGTCTCGCGGTTGACGAGGCCAGCCGGGTCCGCCCAGGTCGCGGTTCCCTCGATCAGTTCCCAGCGCTTCTCAGCGCAGACGCGCCGCCCGACGGTGATCGGCGCCGTGCAAAGCGTCGGTGTTTCCGGGTGTTCTCCCGGCGGGGCGTAGAGCGAGGCTTCGAAGGCCCGGCGGTCGATGCAGATCGGGGAGAAGGTATTGGTCTCGGTCGCAAGCGCCGCTGTGAAGATCCGCAATGCCGTTGCCTTTTCTATTGCGTCACGCCTGCAGCGCCGCACATCCGGCTGGATGTGCTAAGGTCGCCGCAAGTTCTAAGTCTGGCGCATGATTTTTCCCGGATGCATGGCGATCCAGGAAACTACGCGGAAGCCGCGCCCATCGGGTTCGGCAGGTAGCCGGTAAAGCCGGCGATCTTCCAGCGTCCTTCGTGCAGACGGCAGTAATAGACCGTCTGCCATTTCAGAATGTCGACGCTGCCGTCCGTCTTCTTCAGGCTGCCATCGAACTTCTTGCGCGCCAGCGCCTGGTCACCGTTGATCTCGATGTCCTCGAGCGTCGTCGTGGTGAAGATCGCCGTGCGCGGGTCTTCGGCGAAGCTCTGCGTCGCGAAATCCTGCGCCTGGCGCAGCCACTCTTCGCGATAGGCGGCCAGCGACGGGAAGGTCAGCCGCCAATTGTCCGGATTGGTTTCGCGGCGGCCGTCGATGCCGATGAAGCTCTCCCCGACGAAATCGTCTGCAACCATCGACCAGTCGGCTGCCAGAAAGGCAGTGATGTCGCGGGAGACCAGCATCTCCCAGATCGAGTGGCGTGCAGCATCGGAAGAGGGGAATGGATTGAGAAAAGGATCCCGCATATTCGCGCCCTGGATTGAAATTCTTTTCATGAATGGCGTTTTTCGCTAGCCAAATTCGGCTTTCTATGGTCACTTGTCAACGATCAAAGAAAATAATTTGCAAGAAGGCTCATGATGACGATCAAGCGCTATGGTGCGGAACAGGTCGGCGCTGGCGGCAAACCTTTGCCCTTCGCGCGCGCTGTCGAGGCGGACGGCTGGCTCTATGTGTCCGGTCAGGTTGCCATGGAAAACGGCGAGATCATCGAGGGCGGGATCATCCCCCAGACCCACAAGACGATCGCCAATGTGATGGCCATCCTGACGGAAGCCGGCTACGGTCCGGAGCATGTGGTTCGTTGCGGCGTCTGGCTCGACGATCCCAGAGATTTCTGGACATTCAACAAGATCTACCAGGAGTATTTCGGTGCTCATCCGCCGGCGCGGGCCTGCGTCCAGTCGTCGATGATGGTCGATTGCAAGGTCGAGATCGACTGCGTCGCCTATAAGCCGAAAGAAGGCTGATCCTGGAGCGGGAGCGGTTTTCTGCCCGCATCCCGCTCTCACTCGTGATCCGAAGCAAGGCATAAGCGGGCGATGGACATCTTCGCGACATTGCAGGAAGAAAAGGGGCGGCTCTCCCAGTCGGAAAACCGCATCGCCGATATTCTCCTGAACGATTTCGAGTTCGCGGTAAACGCCTCCATCATCGAGCTCGCGAGCAAGGCGGACGTTTCGCCGCCGACCGTCACCCGCTTCTGTCGGCGGTTGGGTTGCGACAGCTTCTCCGACTTCAAGGTGCAGCTCGCGCGGACCGCCTATATCGGCATGCGCTACCTGAAGCCCGAGCCGAAGAGCCGGGAGACCGGCGATGTCGCCCAGGACATCATCACCAAGTCGCAGAACGCGCTGTTTCTTCTGCATCGCTCGCTCGATCTCGCCGCGATCGAGCAGGCGGTCGAGCGGATTGCCTCAGCGGAAATGATCTACGCCTTTGGTTCCGGCGGCAATTCGTCGATGATCGCCGGCGAGCTTCAAAACCGGCTCTTTCGTTTCGGCCTGCGCATCACATCGAGCTCGGATCACAGCATGCAGTTGATGATGACGGCGGCGGCCCGGCCGACGGACGTGCTGATCGGCTCCTCCTTTTCCGGCCGCAACGCCGAACTCGTGCGCGCCTTCACGCTTGCGCGCGAACTGAAAGTGCCGACCATCGCGCTGACGCAGAGCGGCAGCCCGGTGGCCACCGCTGCCAGCATCACCGTTCCGGTCGATCTGCCCGAGGGCAACAATATCTACCGCCCCACCTCCACCCGCATCGCCTATCTGGCGCTGCTCGACATCCTCTCCAGTCTCGTCGCTTATCGGGTTCAGCCGCAGGCGGCAGCCACACTTCGGCGCATCAAACAGCAGCTGGTGACCCACCGCGACGGTGACGACCGCCAGTTGCTCGGAGACTGACGTGCCGCGAAAGGTCAACGCATGACGCAATCTCTCGCGATCGTCACCGGCGCCGCCGGCGATATCGGCCGTGCTATCGCCCGCAAGCTTGCCGACGACCATGACCTGGTTCTGCTCGTCGACATCGACGCAGAGGCCGCCGAAAAGGCAGCGCGGACGCTTGGCGACGAGAGGCGCTTCGTCGCCGTCGCCTGTGACGTCACCAATGCCGAAAGCGTGGCGGCGATGGCAGCGAAGGCCGCAGAGAAGGGCGCTGTCCGCACCCTCGTCAACAATGCTGGTGCTGCCCGTGCCGTCAGCCTGCACGACACGACGCCGGAGATCTGGCGCATGGACAATGCGCTGAACCTCGAGGCGGCCTTCCTCACTTTTCGCGCCGTCGAGGACATGCTGAAAGAGACCCACGGCTCGGTCGTCAACATCGCCTCGGTCAACGGCATGAACGTCTTCGGCCATCCGGCCTATAGCGCCGCCAAGGCCGGGCTCCTGCACCTGACCCGGCTGATCGCGGTCGAATACGGCAAGTTCGGCATCCGCTCGAATGCGGTGGCACCCGGCACGGTTCGCACCCAGGCCTGGGAGGCGAGGGCGGCATCGAACCCAGATGTCTTCGAAGAGGCGCGCCGCTGGTATCCGCTGCAGCGCATCGTCAATCCCGATGACGTCGCCAATGCCGTGCATTTTCTCGCTGGCCCGCTCGCGGCCGCCATTTCGGGCGTCTGCCTGCCTGTCGATTGCGGCCTGACCGCCGGACAGGCTGAGTTGGCCCGCACATTCTCGCAATCAAATCACTACTGACATAGAGCATTCTGGAGGAAGAGCATGCACCCGGTTTCCTACCGTCTCGAGGCGTCCTGGCAGCCGGATGGCGGGCCGTTCGGGCGGTTTACCTTCACGCTGTTCAATTTCTCCGGCGCGCCACTTTCCGGCTTCAGGATCGTCTACACCTCGCTCACCCGGGTGATCGATCCCAAGGCCTGCGATAATGCCGTGTTCCTGCGCCGTAACGCCAATTTTCACGAATTCGCGCCGCCTGCGGGGCTGACGATCGAAAACGGCGGGAGCTGGACCTTCACCGTCAGCGGCCTGCACCGCAACGCGCGCCACTGCACCGACGGTGCCAAGTCCGCCTATCTGACGCTTGCCGATGGCGGTCACGTGCCGGTCGCTGTCTCCGATCTGTTGCTTGAAAATGCCGTCAGTGAACCGCCGCCGGTGCGGCTACCGGACGGCAAGCTCGATCAGCCCTATGCGTTGCAGCCCTGGCCAGCGAAGCTTGAGCTTCGTCCTGGAGACGGTTTTCCAGTGGTGCTCTATCCGGCGGTCGGCTCGACGGGCGAGGATGTCGCTGCCATCGATACGGTTCTGGCGATGTACCATCGGCTGTTCCCTGCGGGCCACGCCCCCTTCAGCCTGGCAGCCTCGAAGCTGGGGCGGGCGATTGTCTTTACCGCCGACGCTGGTCTTAAGGCTGAGGCCTATCGGCTCGACCTCTCTGAGACCGAAATCCGGCTTAGCTTTGGCGGCAGCGCCGGCCGGCAATATGGTTTGACCAGTCTGGCCCAGCTTCTGGATGGGGCACGCAACCATCCGGAAAAGTTCCGCTTTCCGGCGAGCGGCAAAATTTCGGATGCGCCGCGTTACAGCTGGCGCGGTTGCCATCTCGACGTCTCCCGCCAGTTCTACCCGACGGCGGATGTGGCGCGGCTGATTGACATTCTCGCCTGGTTCAAGCTCAACGTTTTCCACTGGCACCTGACCGACGACGAGGCCTGGCGCCTGGAGATCAAGGCCTACCCGCAGCTGACGACGCTTGGCGTCCTGCGCGGGCCGGATGAGCCGCTTCTGCCGCAGCTTGGTAATGGCGCTGAGCCTGTCGGCGGCTTCTACAGCCAAGCGGACGTGAGGGCGATCGTCGCGCAGGCGACGGCGCTGCATGTCGATGTCGTGCCGGAGATCGATATCCCTGGCCATAGCACGGCGACCTTGGTGGCGCTGCCGGATCTGACAGACGGTCAGGAGGCCCCGGAGAGCTACCATTCGGTTCAGGGCTATCCCAATAACGCGCTCAACCCGGCCGTTGCCTTTACCTACGAGTTTCTGGAGAAGGTCCTCGACGAAATGGTCGAGCTTTTCCCGAGCGCCTACATCCATATCGGCGGCGACGAAGTGGCGAACGGTTCTTGGCTCGCTTCGCCGCTGGCCAAGAAGCTGATGGAGCAGGAGGGCATCTCCGGCACCTTCGCGCTGCAGTCCTATTTCCTGAAGCGGGTGAAGCAGATGTTGACGGCGCGTGGCCGCAAGCTCGCCGGCTGGAACGAAGTGGCGCATGGCGGCGGTGTCTCGACCGAAGATACGCTGCTGATGGCCTGGGAGCGGCCGGAGGTCGGCATCGAGCTCGCCCGCGAAGGCTATGACGTGGTGATGACCCCCGGCCAGGCCTATTACCTCGACATGGCGCAGGCCGATGCCTGGCAGGAGCCAGGTGCAAGCTGGGCCGGCACGGCGACACCCGCCCACACCTACGGCTACGAGGCCGAGGGCGAATTCCCGGACGAGCTGAAGGCCCGCCTCAGAGGCGTGCAGGCGTGCATCTGGTCCGAGCATTATCTTTCGCGCGGCTACTTCAACCGGCTCGTCTTCCCGCGGCTTCCGGCGATCGCCGAGGCGGCATGGACACCGAAGTCGGCGAAGGACTGGCTGCGCTTTGCGGCCATCGCGCCGCTCAGCCCGAACCTCTGAGAGGAACGCTCATGCGCATCGCCGTTGGTGGCATCCATACCGAATGCAGCACCTATTCGCCTGTTCTGATGACAGAGGAAGATTTTCGCGTTCTGCGCGGCCAAACGCTGCTGGACGCCGAGTACTTCAGTTTCATGAAGGCCGAGGGTGTCGAGCATCTGCCGCTTTTGCATGCCCGCGCCGTGCCCGGCGGCCCCGTGTCGCGCCCAACCTACGACGCCTTCAAGGCCGAGTTCCTCGAAATGCTGCGTGACGCGCTGCCGATCGACGGGCTTTATCTCGCCATGCATGGCGCCATCAAGGTCGACGGGATGGACGACGCCGAAGGCGACTGGATCTCCGCCGCCCGCGCTGTCGTCGGTCCCAATTGCCCGGTGGCGGCGAGCTACGACCTGCATGGCAATGTCAGCCAGGAGATCATCGACCAGCTCGATATTTTTGCCGCCTACCGCACCGCGCCGCATATCGATACGCCGGAGACCATGACCCGTGCCTGGTCGATGCTGGTATCTGCGCTGAGAGACGGGACGCGCCCGGGCATCGCCTGGGCACCGGTCCCGGTCCTGCTTCCCGGCGAATGCACCTCGACCGAGGACGAGCCGGCAAAGTCGCTCTACGTGCAACTGCCCGAGATCGATAAGCGGCCGGGCGTTCTCGATGCCAACCTGATGGTGGGCTACGTCTGGGCCGACGAGCCGCGGGCGACCGCCTGTGCGGTCGTAACGGCCACCGACAGGGCGGCGGCCAAACGGGCAGCGGAAGAGATTGCCGCGGGCTACTGGTCGGAACGTCGAAACTTCCGCTTCGGTCCGGTCACCGGACCGCTCAACGAAATGCTGGATATCGCCGAGCGGGCGACGACGACGCCGATCATTCTTGCGGACTCCGGCGACAACCCGACCGGCGGCGGCGTTGGTGATCGCGCAGACGTGCTGAAGGCGCTGCTCGCCCGCGGCTGGCGGGGCGCGTTGATCGCCGGCATCACGGACCTGCCGGCGGTCGAAGCCTGCTTTGCCGCTGGGGTCGGCGAAACGTTGATGCTCAAGATCGGCGGCAGCCTCGATCCGGCAAGCCCCCGTGCGGAGATGCTGGCCGAGGTCGTCACGCTGGATGATCCCGGGCCTGCGAAAGAGCGGCAGGCGGTGGTGCGGGTCGGCGCGATCGATGTCGTTATCGCGGCACGGCGCAGGCCCTACCACAACATCGAGGACTTCCGGCGGCTGGGCCTCGACCCTGAGGCGGTGCGGCTGCTCGTCGTCAAATCGGGCTACCTGTCGCCCGAACTGGCGCCGATCGCCAACCCCAACCTGATGGCCCTGACTGAAGGGGTCGTCAATCAGGACATCCAAGGGCTCGCGAGCCTCCGCCGTCAGCGGCCGGCCTACCCCTTCGATCAGGACTTTTCCTTTGAACCCGTCGCCCGCTTTTCGGCGCGTTGGTCGAGCGGCGCCTGAGACATGCTTCGCACATTTCCTACCCGAGTTTCGGGTAGGGGCTTCCCTCAAAGCACCGCGCGTCGTTCGACGCGCATGGGCGCTGAAACGCCTTAGCCTTCCGCATAACACCGTCCTTAAATCGATCACAATTTAAGCGATTGTGCGATATCCTCCACCCGCTTCGCGGACACATTCTAGCATGACCTCCACCATTCTCAGCGCCATGCGCAACCCGGCCATGCGGATCAGCATGCTGGCAATCTTCCTGTTCGGGTTTGCCGGTGCGGCCACCTCGCCCTACCAGTCCGTCGTCGGCATCAACGAGCTGGGGCTCAGCGATGCCGTCTATTCGCTGCTGATCCTGCTTGCCTCGACGGTGAACGTCATCGTCAGTGTTTCGATCGGCATTCTGGCCGATCGCGTCGGCAACTACCGGCTGCTGATGTCGACGGCGATCTTTTTCGGCGTTGTCGGCTACGGCATCGTCTATGTGCTCCCGCATCAGATGAGCTTCGTCGTTAGCGTCTTGTTGCTGTTGCCGATCTACGGCGCGGTCTACACGCTGCTCTTTGCCAATGTGCGCAGCATCGCCCGGCGGATGAGCGGCCATGACGCCGCCTCGCTCACGACGGGCGCCCGCGCGGCCATATCAGTGTCCTGGGTTCTGGTGCCAGGACTGGTCGGCTTTGCACTCGCCGGCGGCGACAGCATGCTGCCGGCCTATCTGCTCGCCTGTCTCGGCTGCCTCGCCAATCTGCTGATCGTCTATTTTAAACTGCCCAACGAAAGCGGGGCCGACGCATCGCTCGGCAAGCGGCTTTCTTACTGGACGTCTTTTCGGGAGATCCTGGCGCCAGGGATTTTCCTGCGCGTCATCGCCGTTGCGATCATCACCTCGTCGCTGCACGTCAACGCCGCCGTGCTGCCCCTGATCATGACTGACGAGATCGGCGGCAGCGTCACCGATATCGGCATCATCGTTGGGATCGTCGCTTTCCTCGAAGTCGTGTTCATCTTCGTCTGGGCGCGCATCCAGCTGAGCCTTGTTCCATTCAAGGCGCTGGCGCTCGGAACCGCGATCTACATCGGCTACATGGTGCTGCTCGGCTTCTCGACGGCGACCTGGCAGATCTACGCGCTCACCTTGATCAGTGCCTTTGGTGCCGCCGCGTTGATCACGATCCCGATCAGCTACCTCCAGGACCTGATTGCCGACCGCCCGGGCCTCGGAAGCTCATTGCTCGCCGTGAACCTCTTCCTGAGCGGCGGCCTTTGCGCCGGGCTTTTTGCGCTCGGCACGCGGATCAGCGACTATTCGGGCACGGCGCTGCTTGGCGGCGCCGCAGGCCTTGCCGGGCTGGTGCTGCTGCTCGCGCTCGACGGCGATAAAACAGGGAAGAAAACATTCCGCCGCTCGTGAATTAGTCCCAGGGCTCATCGACAAAACTGCAGGTGAACTTTGTCTGGTTGTCCTGGAGACATCTCTTCTTTTGATCGGCGAGGATCATGATCCTCGCGAAGAAGCGCGAAAAGTCGGCCTTGCTGGAGGTAAACGTGGCTATCCCCAAAGCGTGCGCCTGGGCCTGCGCCACGCAGGTCGCCAATTCCTGATCGGGGACATCGCTGTTTGCAACGATGACAGCGCGGTCAAATCGCCCTTCCGCGGAATAGTTCACGGCGGAAGCGCAATTTGGTACGCCAGTTGCTGCAGTATCGTTCAGCAGCCGCTCGTAGTAGGGGTCGAAGCCGAAATCTTCAATTTTGCTGACGTCGACCCGGCCATTCTTGACGACATCCTTTCTGAAGATCACGCCGATGGTGTTTCTTCCGAGGCCCGGTTGGGCCTTGGTCTCAATTCCGGCGGCCATGGCGATCATTTGAATTGTCGAGAAGACCACGTCCCTCTTCTTGGTCTCCCCTTGGCTCATTCCGACGCCAATAAATTCCGGGAAGGCGGTAAAGTGCCGTTCTCCGTTGCGAACAGGGCCGAAGAAACTCACGTTTTGAGCGACCGCAGACGAGGCAACAAAGACGCTCGCAAGAAGCCCGGTGGCAAACATAAGATGTCTAATGGTTCTTCTCCCGTACCCGCCCCAGCGCATGAAGCCTTCTCATAAAAAACCAGCGCTCGCGTGAGCGAACAGAGATGTTCTGCAACGCGTCGCCAGCAATGCGATGGCATCTCGATTTTTCTAGCATTGCTATCAACAGCTGCAAGGCGCCGGAGCGAGGAAGACGCAGTCCTGACGCTAGTCTCATCAAAAAGTGATTGGGGCGCCTTTCGGCGCCCCAATCAGTATGTCCGTGAGTATGTCGGTCGAGAGCGGATCAGTTGCCGAGAATGCCCGGCAGGCGCAGGCCCTTTTCCTTGGCGCAATCGAGCGCAATGTCGTAGCCCGCATCGGCATGGCGCATGACGCCGGTTGCCGGGTCGTTCCAGAGCACGCGTTCGAGGCGCTTGGCCGCATCGTCGGTACCATCGGCGCAGATGACGACGCCCGAATGCTGCGAGAAGCCCATGCCGACGCCGCCGCCGTGGTGCAGCGACACCCAGGTGGCGCCCGATGCGGTGTTGAGCAGGGCGTTGAGCAGCGGCCAGTCCGAAACAGCGTCCGAGCCGTCCTTCATCGCTTCGGTCTCGCGGTTCGGCGAGGCGACCGAGCCGGAATCGAGGTGGTCGCGGCCGATGACGACCGGCGCCTTCAGTTCGCCGTTCTTGACCATTTCGTTGAAGGCGAGGCCGAGGCGGTGGCGATCGCCGAGGCCGACCCAGCAGATGCGCGCCGGCAGGCCCTGGAAGGCGATGCGCTCACGTGCCATGTCCAGCCAGTTGTGCAGGTGCTTGTTGTCGGGAAGCAGTTCCTTGACCTTGGCGTCGGTCTTATAGATGTCTTCGGGATCGCCGGACAGGGCCGCCCAGCGGAACGGGCCGACGCCGCGGCAAAAGAGCGGGCGGATATAGGCCGGAACGAAGCCCGGGAAGGCAAAGGCGTTTTCGAGGCCTTCTTCCTTGGCCATCTGGCGGATATTGTTGCCGTAGTCGAAGGTCGGGATGCCCATGTCCTGAAAGGCGATCATCGCTTCGACGTGGTCGCGCATCGAGGCGCGCGCGGCCTTTTCGACGGCCTTCGGATCGCTGACGCGCTTCTCCTTCCACTGGCCCATGGTCCAGCCCTTCGGCAGGTAACCGTTGACCGGGTCGTGCGCCGAGGTCTGGTCGGTGACCATGTCGGGACGGATGCCGCGGCGGACCATCTCCGGCAGGATTTCGGCGGTGTTGCCGAGCAGGCCGACGGACTTGGCTTCGCCGTTCTTCGTCCAGCGGGCGATCATCTCCATCGCTTCGTCCAGCGTCTCGGCCTTTTCGTCGAGGTAGCGGGTGCGCAGGCGGAAATCGATCGAGTCCGGGTTGCATTCGACGGCCAGGCACGAAGCGCCTGCCATGACGGCGGCGAGCGGCTGGGCGCCACCCATGCCGCCGAGGCCGCCGGTCAGCACCCACTTGCCCTTAAGGTTGTCGCCATAGTGCTGACGGCCGGCTTCAACGAAGGTTTCGTAAGTGCCCTGAACGATGCCTTGCGTGCCGATATAGATCCACGAGCCGGCCGTCATCTGGCCGTACATGGCGAGACCCTTCTTATCCAGCTCGTTGAAGTGATCCCAGGTCGCCCAGTGCGGCACGAGGTTGGAGTTGGCGATGAGAACGCGGGGCGCATCCTTGTGGGTGCGGAACACGCCGACCGGCTTGCCCGACTGCACCATCAAGGTTTCGTCGTCGTTGAGGTCCTTTAGCGTCTCTACGATCTTGTCGAAATCGGCCCACGTGCGGGCGGCACGACCGATGCCGCCGTAGACGACCAGCTCGTGCGGGTTTTCCGCGACGTTCGGGTCCAGATTGTTCATCAGCATGCGAAGCGGCGCTTCGGTCAGCCAGCTCTTGGCATTGAGCGTGGTGCCCTGAGGGGCGCGCACGTCGCGAATATTGTGGCGCGGATTGTTGATGGTCATGCCTCGCTCCCTGTCAGTGTCTTGAGGTCAAATGCGATGGTTTCGATGCGGTTCAGGATCGCACCCAGCGGCTTTCGCAACAGGGCGGATCGTGTGGCGTCGAGCGCGAAAGGCGGCTCTTCAGCGGCGAGATGGGTCGATTGCGCGAGCTCCATCTGGATGGCATGCACGCCGGTTTCCGGGCGGCCATAGTGGCGGGTGGTCCAGCCGCCCTTGAAGCGGCCGTTGAGAATGCTGCTGTAACCTTCCGCAGCGGCAGCGATTGCGGCCGTCGCCTTCTCGATGTCAGGCGCGCAGGTCTTGCCCATGTCGGTGCCGATGTTGAGATCCGGCAGCTTGCCTTCGAACAGGAACGGAATGCGCGAGCGGATCGAGTGGCAGTCATAAAGCACGACCACGCCATGGATCGCCTTGACCCGCTCGATCTCGGCGGCAAGGGCCGCGTGATAGGGCGCATGGAATGACCGGAGCCGTTCGGCGATATCCGCTTCAGTCGGTGCCTCTCCGTCCTTCCAGATCGGCTTGCCGTCGAAGTCCGTTTCCGGGATCAATCCGGTCGTGTTCTGGCCGGGATAGAGGCTGACGCCCTCGGGATCGCGGTTGGCGTCGATCACGTAGCGGTGGAAGGTGGCGCGAACGACGGTCACCTCCGGCAGCAGGCCATCATAAAGTTGATGGATATGCCAGTCGGTATCGGCGAGGATCCGACCGTTATCGTTCAGCCGATCCCAGATCGCAGCCGGCACGTCGGTGCCGGTATGCGGAAAGCCGAGAATGACCGGCGAGTTGCCTTGTCTGACTTCGACGACCGCCATTTCAGGCCTCCAGGCTTGGCAGGATGCCGGCGGAGACGGCGGCGTTCAGACGGCCCGAGGCGATGAGGTCGCCGGCGGCCTTGAGGTCGTTGGCCATGTAGCGGTCCTCTTCGATCGTCGGCGAGACGGCGCGAAGGGCGGCAGCGGCCTTCTGTAATTCAGGGCTCGTGGCGAGCGGCGCGCGGAATTCGACGCCTTGGACGGCGGTCAGTGCTTCGATGCCGACGATTGAGAACAGGTTCTCGGTCATCTGCAGCAGGCGGCGCGCGCCGTGGCAGGCCATGGAAACGTGGTCTTCCTGGTTCGCCGACGTCGGCGTCGAGTCGACAGACGCCGGATGCGAGAGCTGCTTGTTCTCCGACATCAGCGCCGCCGAGGTGACTTCCGCGATCATCAGACCAGAGTTCAGGCCCGGCTTCTTGGCGAGGAAGGCCGGCAGGCCGTAGGAGAGAGCCGGGTCTACGAGCAGCGCGATGCGGCGCTGCGAGATCGCGCCGATCTCGCAGACGGCAAGGGCGATCTGGTCGGCGGCAAAGGCAACCGGCTCGGCGTGGAAGTTGCCGCCGGAGACGACCGAGTTGTCTGAAAGAACGAGCGGGTTGTCGGTGACGGCGTTGGCTTCGGTTTCAAGCACGCGGGCGACCGAGCGCAGCAGATCGAGGCAGGCGCCGTCGACCTGCGGCTGGCAGCGGATGCAATAGGGATCCTGCACGCGCTCATCGCCTTCGATGTGGCTTTCGCGGATTGCCGAGCCGGCAAGCAGCGCGCGGAGAGCCGCGGCCGTATCGATCTGGCCGCGATGACCGCGCAACGTATGGATATCCGGATGGAAGGGCGCTGACGAGCCCATGGCCGCATCGGTCGACATGGCCCCGGTGATGAGTGCCGCCTGTGCGGCACGATGGGCGCGGAAGAGACCGGCGAGTGCCAGCGCCGTCGACGTCTGGGTGCCGTTGATCAGCGCAAGGCCTTCCTTGGCGGCCAGCACCACCGGTTTGAGGCCGGCGGCGGACAGCGCTTCGCCGCCGGACATGCGACGGCCTTCGAAATAAGCTTCGCCGTGGCCCATCATGACTGCGGCCATATGGGCGAGCGGGGCGAGGTCGCCGGAGGCGCCGACCGAGCCCTTTTCGGGAATGACAGGGATGACGCCCTTTTCGAGCATGGCTTCGATCAGCCGCACGAGTTCGAGGCGGACGCCGGAGGCGCCGCGACCGAGGGAGACGAGCTTCAGCGACAGGATGAGGCGAACGACGTTCTCGGCGAGCGGCTCGCCGACTCCGCAGCAATGTGACAGGATCAGGTTGCGCTGCAGCGTTGCAACGTCGGCGCTGTCGATCTTGATCGAGGCGAGTTTGCCGAAGCCGGTGTTGATGCCGTAGACCGGCGCGTTACCGGCGACGATCTCGGCAATGCGGGCGGCAGCCTTGTTGATGCCGGCGTCAAAGGACGGATCGAGGCGGGCCGGCTCGCCGGACCAGTAAATGGTTTCGAGATCGCGGAGGGGCACGGAGCCCGGGTGTAGAGTGATGGTCATTGACCGATCCTTTGCCCTCTAAAGATGCGTTCATGAAGCGGATTGAAGCCGATGCGGTAGACGAGCTCGGCCGGATCCTCGATGTTCCAGATTGCCAGATCGGCGGATTTTCCGACTTCGATCGTGCCGGTTTCGGCCAGTAGGCCAAGCGCGCGGGCGGCTTCGCGCGTCGCACCGGCAAGGCATTCGGCAACCGTCAGCCGGAAGAACGTCGCCGACATGTTCATGGTGAGAAGCAGCGAGGTCAGCGGCGAGGTGCCGGGATTGCAGTCGGTGGCGATCGCGATACGCGCGCCGGCATCACGCAAAGCCTGGACCGGCGGCAGGCGCTCTTCGCGCAGCGCATAGAAGGCGCCGGGCAAAAGCACGGCGACCGTACCTGATTTGGCCAGGGCCGCAGCCCCTTCGGCGTCGAGATATTCGAGGTGGTCGGCCGAAAGCGCGCCGTAGGAGGCCGCGAGCTTTGCGCCGCCAAGGTTGGAGAGCTGTTCTGCGTGCAGCTTGACCGGCAGGCCGAGTGCCTTGGCGCGGTCAAAGACGCGGGCGATCTCGGCAGTCGAAAACGCGATGCCCTCGCAGAAACCGTCGACCGCATCGACCAGGCCTTCGGCATGGGCGGCGTCGAGGCCGGGCAGCACGACATCGGTGACGTAGTCATCGTTGCGGCCCTTGTAGTCCACAGGCGTTGCGTGTGCGGCGAGATAGCTCGTCATAACGCGCACCGGCCGCAGCGTTTCGAGTTTGCGGGCGGCACGCAGCATGTTGAGCTCGGCCGTGACGTTCAGTCCGTAGCCGGATTTGATTTCGACGGTCGAGACGCCTTCGGCAAGAAGCGTGTCGAGCCGCGGCAGGGTGCTTTCGACAAGCTGGTCGACGGTCAGCGCATTGGTCGCCTTGACCGAGGAAACGATGCCGCCACCGGCACGCGCAATCTCTTCATAGGTGGCGCCTTCGAGGCGCATCTGGAATTCGCGGGCGCGGTTGCCGCCATGAACGAGATGGGTGTGGCAGTCGATGAGAGCGGGCGTCACTACGCGGCCCTCGTAGTCCGTCGCTTCAAGGCTGCGTGCGAGGTCGGCGGGCAGTCCGCTCTCCGGCCCGGCATAGGCGATACGCCCATCGACGACCGCAACGGCCGCATTCTCGACGAGGCCAAGACCGTCAACGGTTTCGCCAAGCGTCACGAGACGCACATTGCGCCAGATGCCGGATGTCTGCCTGCGGGTCGAGAGTTCGTTCATCAGGTCGCCTCCACTGAATATAATGTATATACATATTAATTCGCTCCACAAGGGGAAATTTATGGAGCCTGCGGAAAAGGAAAGGGTGATCGGCCGAGTGAAACAGAACGGGGGCTTTGAGGAGATGACCGTAGAACTCTGATTTCTCGGGAATTTCTCACCCCGGGTTCGTCATCACCGCAGGCAAAAAGAAAAGGCCCCGAGCCATGAGGTTCGGAACCTTTGTCTGTGTCCTTGGAATGGGGATCGCGACGCGTGCCCGCGAGCCGAAATCCTGCCGGGCCGCGAAAACAGATCACGCTAAACCGCGTGATCCGCCTTAGTGCGCAGCCGTTCAACCACCTCGACGAAGCGATTTCCGGCAATGTCGAGGCGACCGCTGTTGTCGATCACGCTGACATCCGGGCCTGAGGTCACGTCTGGAGCCTGGCGGCTGAGGCGTCGCAAAACTTCCTCTTCACTTTCGCGGCCGCGTTCGGCAAGCCGCTTTGCAAGCACAGGCGTCTCGGCTGTAACAACGACGACGGCGATCTCGCCGAAGGCTTCGCGGAACGCCGGCAGGGCACCACGGCTGCCATTGACGATCGCCGTCATGCCGTCCCTGACATTCCTGAGCACGACGACGGGGATGCCGTATTTCAGCCCATGCGCATCCCAGAAAACGGCGAAGGCGCCGTCCTTCTGCATCTCGACGAACTCGTCTTCCGAGACGCTTTCATGTACCTCACTGCCGGCATCCGACGGACGGGTAATGACGCGGCGGACGAAATGCACGTCGTGACAATCCGCGAAATGCCGGGCGGCAAAGCCCATGACGCTGTCCTTGCCGGCGCCGCTCGGTCCAACAACGACGACAAGCGCGCCGCCCTGGTTGTTCGCGCTCATGCGACACGCCGTCCTTCGCGCCAGACGGAGCGCACGACCGGGATGCCTTCCTTGCGATGGACGCGAGCGATATCGGCGCGAAGGCCGACGCCGATGCGGCCGCGGTCATCGAGACCGACGGTACGCGCCGGCGTCGACGTCACCATGGCGATTGCCTTTGGCAGGTCGACGGCGTCGAGTTCGTCGGAGAGCACGAAGGGGGCGTGGATCAGACTGAAGGGCACATAGTCCGACGACAGCACGTCGAGCACGCCGCGCTCGGCGAGATCGCGGGCGGCGATGTTGCCGGAGTGCGACTTGCCGCGCACGATGTTCGGCGCGCCCATCAGAACGCTGAGGCCCGCGCGGTGCGACGCCTCGGCGGCCTCGAAGCTCGTCGGGAACTCCGCAAGCTTGATGCCGAAGCCGATCGATTCCTCGACGTGGTCGATGGTCGCGTCGTCATGGCTGGCGATCGTGATGCCGCGGGCCGCACAGGCCTCGGCGAGCGCGGTGCGGTGCGGACCGGCATACTTGGCCGACAACGCCTGCTGCCGCTCGACGAAGCGCGCGAATTCTTCGTCCGAGAAGCCGCGCTTGGCTTTATAGTAGAGCGTGTACTGGTCCATCGTCTGGAACTGGCGCTGGCCCGGCGCATGGTCCATCAGCGAGACGAGCTTGACCTGCGGATCGTTCTGGAAGTCCTCGTAGTGTTCGAGCACGTCGGACGTTGAAACTTCGCAGCGCAGGTGGATCAGGTGATCGGCGCGAAGGCGACCCTCTTCCTTGGCCTGGGCCAGCGCGTCGGCCATGCTGCGCATCTCGCCCTTCTGGAAGCCGCCATCCTCGTCGGAGCCGAGACGCAGGCAGTCGAAGACCGTGGTGATGCCGGAGGTGACCACCTGTGCGTCATGGGCCTGGATTGCCGCGATCTTCAGCCAGCGCACGCCCGGGCGCGGCGAGTAGTGGGCTTCGAGGTGGTCGGTGTGCAGCTCGATGAGGCCGGGGATCAGATAGTCGCCTTCAAAGTCCTCGCCGCTGGCAACCGTGCCCTCGGAAATGTCGGCAATCTTGCCGTCGCGGATCAGCACCGAACCGTCGAGGATACTATCCTCGAGGACGATGCGGGCGTTGGTCAAAACCTGTTCTTTGCTCATCTCATGCGATCTTTCGTTGGGTGTCGCTGCCGAGCGGCAGCAGGGAGCGGACAGTAAAGGGTGCGCCGCGCTCCGGTTCGACGAAGAGCGCGACTGACGTGACGTGAAGTGGCTTGCCGATATGCTCGGCAAAGGTGGTTTCGAGCGCGGTACGCATCACGCCGCTGGTTTCCGTGGGCACCGGGCCAGTCAAGGTCAGGTGGAACTGGAACTCTTCGAAAACATAGGGATAGCCCCATTCTTTGAGGTAGCGCCTCTGGCGCTCAGGCAGGCTGTTTGGCTTGCGGCGGGCAAAGTCGGCGTCCGACAGCGGCGCGCGGAACGGGTCGAAGCGGTGAACGGCGTCTTCGGCCAAATCCAGCAGGTCGACGCAAGGCGCGGACGGCACGAGTCCGAAGAACGGGCCCAACTGGTGCAGCACGATTTCGGGGATCTCGAACGGGTCGAGGTCGGCGGCAAAGCACTCGAAAATACTTAGGAGCTCGTCTTCGTCCCGGCCTTCGGCAAGCTCGAAGGGAGCCTTCAGCGTACCGTGGAAACCGTAGCGCCGCGGGTCAGCCGTCAATGTGCGTTGCGTCTCTTCGTCAATCCCGGCGATCGTCGGAAGCGTGAGGTCCTCACCGGTAAAGGCGTCGCGCCCCAGCCAACGGGACGCGACCTGCGACAGCCGGTCGTCCGCCGGCGGCGCGAAATAGATGGCATAACGCACGGTCTTCACTTTCTTATAGCGACCGGCCCGCCAGGGCGGCGGGTCGATTGTTTGCGGGGATGCGATGCGCAGCTAGCCGATTTCCATGACAACATCATGATGGCGGACACGCAAATGCTTGGCTGTCGTCAATGTGCCTTGCTGCCCATCAGGCGCGAACGGCACGCGTTCGAGATGCTGTCGAAAATAAAGACAACCAGCAAGATCAGAAGCACCATATAGGCGACATTTTCCCAATCGGAATTGGTACGCATCGCTTCCCAGAGTTTGAGGCCGATACCGCCGGCGCCGACGGCGCCGATGATCGTCGCCGAGCGAGTGTTCGATTCCCAGAAGTAGAGCGCCTGGCTGGCAAAAACCGGCAGCACCTGCGGAAGCACGCCAAAGCGCTGGACCGCGAGCGGGGCGGCACCCACCGACTTGACGCCCTCGCGCTGCTTGTCATCGATGTTTTCCAGCGCCTCGGAATAGAGTTTGCCGAGCGTACCGGTGTCGGTGAAGAAGATCGCGGAGATGCCGGCAAGCGGTCCGGGGCCGAAGGCGCGGGTGAAGAACAGTGCCCAGATGAACATGTCCACCGACCGCAGGAAGTCGAAGAAACGCTTGACCACCTGGTTGGTCAGGAAGCTCGGCGTGATGTTTCTGGCGGCAAGGAAGCAGAGCGGGAAGGCGATCAGCGATGCAAAGAGCGTGCCGACGAAAGCCATGACGACCGTCTGCAACAGCTTCGTCCAGACGTCCAGATGCTGCCATTCGGCGTTATAGAGGATGTTGTTCCAGGCGAGCGAAAGGTTCGAGCGGGTCGGGTCGATCTGTTCGCCGGATGTGATGAGCGCGACGACCTCGCCATAGCTTTTGCCGAAGAAGGGCGAGTTGGTGTCGAACAGGAAGTTCGCCCAACCGAAGAAGCGGTTGCGGACGGAAACCTCGTCGCCTTCCACTTCAGCCCACCCGGTGGCGCCAAAGGCAAGCACGATCTTTTCGCCTGGCCGCTTCTGTGTCGCCCAGGCGGGCAGTTGGCCCTGCGGCCTCACCGTGTCGACGCCGTCGACTGTCATCACAAACGTGTCACCGCCATGGGTAGCCTTCACCAGGCCATCGGCGATCTCGATCCTGGTCGAGCGGTCGTAGGTTACGACGACGCGCGTCAGCACGTCTTCCGTCCGGGTTTCGATACGGTTCTGCGTTTCGGCAGCGGCTGTGCCACCGAGCGCGGAGCCGGGCGCCATGAAGCTGAACGACGAGCTTGCCTTCGGCTTGACCACCTGCGCGGTGGGGGCCGGTATCTCGACCTGGCGCGTCACCGTCTGCCTGTCGAGCTCCACCCAATCCGGATTGGGATTGGGCCCGAGCGGCGAATTGCGCTGATAGTTGAGACTCATCGTACGGTCGGGGGCGACGTGGATTTCCGGGCGTACCTCATAGGAAACCCAGTCGGCGAGGTAGGTGCCAGCGATGCCCCAATTGGCATTGCCGAGCACGTGGCCGATCGAGAAGAACCACCAGCTGAAGATGAGGTAGACGACGACGCCGCCGGCGATGGCTGCGGTGCGCACGCGGCTGGAGGTCGAGGATTTGAGGAGGTCGGGATGGCGGCTCGCGATCGCGTCCATTTCCATCGGGTTCAATCGTGTGGTCGTGGTCATGGTACGCACCTACTGGGCAAGCTGGAAGGCCTGCTCGCCAACGAGGCGGCGGCGAAGCCAGGCGGAAAACTGGTCGACGGCAAAAATGGTCGCAAACAGCAGGAGGACGATTGCAAGGGTCTTGGCCTGGTGTCCCTGGCCGATCGAAAGGCGCAGCAATTCGCCGATGCCGCCGCCACCGACGGCGCCGATGATCGTCGAGGCGCGCACGTTGATCTCGAGGCGTAGCAGGAAATAGCTGGTGAAATTGGGCAGCACCTGCGGCACCATGCCAAACCAGACACGCTCGATCCAGTTGCCGCCGGCAGCCCGCAGGCCCTCGTCCGGCTTCATGTCGGCGTTTTCGACCACTTCATAAAAGAGCTTGCCGAGCGCGCCGATCGTGTGGATCGAGACCGCGGCGATCGCCGGAATGGGGCCGAGCGAGAGGATCGCGAGGAAGAAGCCGGCGATCACCACCTCCGGAAAGGCCCGGAGCACTTCCATGATGCGGCGAACGATGCCGCGGATCCATGGATTGGGCATCAGGTTGCGCGCGGCAAGGAAGCAGAGCACGAAGCCGAAGGCCGTACCGATCACCGTCGAAAAGATCGCGATGTTCACGGTCTCCAGCATCTTGTGCACGTATTCGGGGATGTAGAAGCTTTCGGTCAGGTACAGCCGGCCCTCGGGGTAGTTGTACTTGAAGCTGCCATCGTCATAGGGCGAGGGCAGGTCGAACATGGCGCGGAAAATTTCTAGCCCGTCGCGCGGCGCGAGATCGCTGACGAAATCGAAGAAATGCGGCAAACGGTCGAAGAACTTGCCGGCATTGGAATCGTTGGCGAACCAGAGCGAGCCCGATAGCGCCAGGAGGAGAACGCCGAAGCCAAGCCAGGAATAGAGCCGGCGGCGGGAACTGAGTTCCTGCCAGTGACGCTCGATGACGGCGCCGTTGTCGCTCAGATGTCGCGGGAGCAGGGAAGTTGCCATGACCGTTCCGGCTTTCGCCGGCCTCTTGAGCATTTCCAAGTAAAGTGCGAAGCGGTTTTCCGCCCCGGAAATGCGTGAAAACAATGCGGCGAAGGATGCGAAAGCACCCCTTCAAACAGGGAAACGCTGGCCGTTTGGGCGGCCAGCGTTCCCGAGTGGTGCGGGTCTATCAGCCGCCGATCGTCGCCTTGCGGGCGTCGATGATCGGCTTGTAGAAGTCGGCGTTGACTTCGGTGTAGCCGGTGAAGTCACCGCCCTGGATGGCCGAGAAGCAGGCCGCATCGGTCTTCGGCAGGTCCAGCATGAACTGCTTGAACTTCGCCTTCATGTCGTCGTTCATCGTGTTGCGCACGACGATCGGGCCGTTCGGGATCAGCGGCGACTTCCAGAGCTCGACTAGGTCGTTCATGTCGAGGATGCCCTTGTCGACCATCTTTTTCAGGTTGCCCGAGGTGTAGCCGTCCTTGAATTCGCCGACGCCCGAGCCGAAGGTCGTGCCGGCATCGAAGGTGCCCTTGACGACTTCGAGAACGAGGTTTTCGTGACCGCCGCCGAAGCCGGTTTCACCGAAGAATTCCTTGACCGGGGCGCCGATCGCTTCCGGGAGCGTGACGAGCGGGACGAGGTAGCCCGAGGTCGAGTCCGGGTCGGCGAAGCCGAGCTTCTTGCCCTTCAGGTCTTCGATCTTGGTGATGCCGGAATCTTTGCGGGCAACCATGATCGAGTGGTAGCCGGTCGAACCGTCGGTCTGAACGGTCGTCAGGATCGGCTCGACGGCGTCAGCCTTGGCGAGGTAGATCTTGGCGTAGCCGGAAGCGCCGAGTTCGGCGTAGTCGAGCGTGCCGCCGAGCAGGCCCTGGATGACGCCGTCATAGTCGGCGGCCGGGAACAGCGAGACCTTCTCGACCCCAATGGCGGCCGGCAGCTTGTCGACCAGGCACTGGAAGTTGCGCAGGCGGTCGGCTTCGTTTTCGCCGCCGAGGATGCCGATGCGGAATTCCTTCAGGTCTTCAGCCTGGGCGTGGCCGACGAGGGCGAGGAGCGCTACGGCGCCCAGAAGAGCTTTCTTCAGCATAAGGTTCTCCCGTGTCCGGCTTGGCCGGATCCTATTGGGTTTCAAAGAGGTGCCCTTGACGCGGGCTTTCGATCATGGCGGGCGTCAGATGCCGGCCAGTGCCAGCGGCTTGAGGCCGGCCGATGCCGTTTCTTCCTGCGGTACTGCCGCCGGAATGTTGATGCTGGTGGAGGTCATCGATTCCTCGATGCCTGTGTCGGCGCCGTAGATCTCGGCAACCGCTGCCGCGGTCAGATCCTTGGGTTGGCCGTCGAAGACGACGCGGCCATGCGCCATGCCGATGATGCGTTCGCAATAGTTGCGGGCGGTATCGAGCGTGTGGAGGTTGGTGATCACCGTGATGCCATCGCGCTCGTTGATATCGCGCAGCGCATCCATGACGATCTTGGCGTTCAGCGGGTCGAGCGAGGCGATCGGCTCGTCGGCAAGCAGAACCTTCGGCTGCTGCATCAGCGCGCGGGCGATCGCGACGCGCTGCTGCTGGCCGCCGGAAAGCGTGCCGGCCGGCTGGAGCGCGGTCTGCTCGATGCCGAGGCGCTCAAGTGCGCCGATCGCCATGATGCGTTCTTCGCGGGTAAACATGTTGAGGATGCTCAAGACGGTCGAGCGGTGGTTGAGACGCCCGAGAAGCACGTTGGTGAGCACGTCGAGGCGCGGCACCAGGTTGAACTGCTGGAAGATCATCGCGCAGTCGCGCTGCCAGGTGCGAAGGGCAGCACCGCGCAGCGACGAAACTTCCGTGCCATCGAAGACGATCGAGCCGGACGACAGATCGACGAGGCGGTTGATCATACGCAGAAGCGTCGACTTGCCGGCGCCCGAGCGGCCGATCACGCCGACCATCTGGCCTTGCGGTATGTCGAAGGTAACCGAACTCACGGCTGTCTTCTTGCCGAACTGGCGGGTTACATTCTTCAACTGAAACATGTCTAGCAGGTCCTCTTCCGGGGAGACCGGTCATCGGTATGACCCTGCCATATCGGCGCTTCATGAAGCCGGAATGTCAGTTTGTTGTAAGTTCTGTTACAGTTCACAGCCCCGCATGTTTGGTTAACAAATTTGAATGGCTGCGCGCAGGCGCCTGCGCTCCCCGTCAACTTCAAGGGGCGCGCATCAACATCGAGCGGATATTTGTGGTCGGAGCCGCCGTCGCGGCGCAGGACCGGCGCAGTCGCTAGCTCTGTGGACCGGGGTCCAGCGTCGCGCCGGGAACATAGAGCGCAATCGGCCGGATCTCGTAGATCGCGGTCGGATTGGAGCGGCGCAATTCGCGCGCGGCGTCAACTGCCGCGTCGATGGCCGGGAAGTCGACGACGTAGAGGCCGAGCAATTGCTCCTTGGTTTCGGCAAAGGGGCCATCGGTGACAATGCCTTCGCCCTTGCCCCTCAGCGTCACAGCACCTTCGGTAGGCCCGAGCCGTGCGGCCGGGCCAAAGGCCTTCTGCTGGACGAACCGGTCATGAACTTCAAGCAGGTCGGACATCAGCGCTTCGTCCTCCTCCTCGGTCCAGGATTCGACGACGCCTGCTGTATGGTAGGCCAAGATTGCGTAATACATGAACCGTCCTCCCGCGCGTATTCCTGTCAGGTTTTGCCGGCCGCATCAACGCCTCGTCGTGCGGACGGTGTCATCGAGCGTGCCACCGGAGTGGGGCGCGTGTTCAGCGGATCAGCCCCAGGCCGCCGCTGCCCAGCGACAGGCCTGCCTGGCAATCCGAGAACGGCGCTTGATCTCGCCGCGGGCTGCTGCGTCGCGGGCCCTCCAGACGAGGCCGCGGGCGAGCGAGCGGGCAACTTCGCGCCCGGGTGGATATCTTCGGCTGAGCGCGCGCAGGCCTTCATCGATCGCGGCATTGCCGAAGACCTCGTCACAGTCGTATTTCGACCCCGGCGCGGCCCGCAGTATCGTGCTGGGCGTGGCCTTCCTCGCCTGCGGCCAACTCTGCTCGGGCTAGCGTTCCAATCGAGCCGGGCTGAACTTTACGGCATCGAGGCCGATCGCTTCGAAGGCCTCGGGCGCTGGTGCGCCCACGAGGAGGCTTGCGGCGAATGCGCCGAGCGCCGGTGAGGTGAGGATGCCGTAGCCGCCCTGGCCGGCGAGCCAGAAGAAGTCCGGTCGCTCGCGGGCAAAGCCGATCACCGGAAGCTTGTCCGGCGAGAAGCTGCGCATGCCGGCCCAACTCTTGAAGATACGGCGCACCGGCACGGTCGTTGCCTCCTCGACGTAGTGCGCAGCCCAGGCGACGTCGATCTCCTCCGGCTGGACGTCGGCCGGATCGCACGGCGTTGCGTCGGCGGGCGAGGAAAGCAGCCGCCCGCCTTCGGGCTTCATGTAGAAGTCTTCATCGATCTCGTTGATTTCGGGCAGCGTCAGCGCGTCGATGCCTTCGGGCAGGTCGACGGTGATCGCCGTACGGCGATGCGGCACGATGCCGATGGGGGCGACGCCGAACGATTGTGCGACGGGATCGGCCCAGCCGCCGGCAGCATTGACGATCGTCTTTGCACTGACTTCGCCGGCACTCGTCGCCAGCACCCAGCGGTCGCCGTCCCGGCGCGGCGCCAGCACGTCCGAGCGCTCGATAATTACCGCGCCATGGCGGCGCGCGCCCCGGACGTAACCCTGCAACAGGTTCTCGACTTCGATGTCCCAGAACTGCGGATCGTAATAGGCCGCAGCCACATAGTCGCGGCGCAGGATCGGCACACGCGCGATCGCCTCGTCGATGGTCAGCCGTTCAATTTCGGCGTTGGCACGGCTCTCCGCGGCAAACACCTCTTCGAACTGGGCAACTTTCTCGGCATTGGCGATCATGACGCCACCGCGCTGCTTTAGCAGCGCGACGTCCGAGAAGCCTTCGGGCGGATTATCGAAAAAGCTCTTGGATATCGCCGCCAGCGCACAGACCTCCGGCGCGTTATAGCGCAGCACGAACTCTGCCGCCGAGCGGCCGGTGCTGTGATAGCCGAGCCCTTCTTCCCGCTCGATCACCACGACGGAGCGATGCGGTGCCAGGAAATAGGCAAGCGACAGGCCGGCGATTCCACCGCCAATGATCGCCACGTCGTAGTCTTGCATGTCCGCCTCCGTTGGTTGTCGGCCGGACCATAGGCAAGGCGTCATCTGTGTTCAAATTTATAACTGGAAAGGTGGCTATCAATCCTGATGATGGTCAGCCCGATCGTCGAGGCAGTGGTCCAGCGGCTCCGTATCGGCCACATGGGCAAGAAATGCGGCTTCTGCCGGATTGAGGATCGCATTCGGATTGGAGATGCGGAAGACATCGGTGGTGGGCAGATCGCTATAGGGCGGCAGCTGCCACAGTTGGCCCGCCGCGACGGCTGGCGATGCCAAGTGATCCGGCAGCATGCCGATGCCGACATTGGAGGCGATCAGCCGCGTCACCTCCTCGACATTGCAGGAGACGGCGCGGACCTGCTGGCCAAAAGACCCGATCGCGCGCACGGCGGTTACCGAGTTCATGTGCTGGCCGCCCAAAACGTCGGCGATGAAAGCGATATAGGGATTGCCCCTGAGGTCGTTGAAGTCGACACCTTCGACCCCAAAAAGCGGATGGCTTCTGCCGCAATAGAGCGCATAGCGCTCGCGCACGTGAAACCGCCTGTTCAGCCAGTCGGGAATGTTGCCGTCGCATAGGCCCATGGTCGCAACATTGCGCTCGACGGCGCTCAACACATCCACGGTAGTTGCGACCGTGACCGACAGCGTGACCTTGGGGTGCAGGCGAAAGAAGCTTTCGAGCTTGCGGTCCCAGGCGGGATTATGCGCGTGGCTGACCGAGTGGATGTTGAGATGGCCGGTGATCTCCTCGCCGGCGGTTTCAAGAACATTCGGCAGGCGGATGACGGCTGCGAAGATATCGCGGCACTGCGCATGCAGGCGCGCACCGGCGTCGGTCAGGTTGAAACGCCCGGGACGCCGGTCGATGAGTTTCTGGCCGACGGTTTGCTCCAACCGCTTCAACGCCATGCTGACGGCCGGCTGTTGCAGGAGCAACCGGTTGGCGGCGGCCGTGATGCTGCCTTCCTCGACGAGCACGACGAAGGTGCGCAGCAGATTCCAGTCGAGATTGTGGGCGAAGCGTTCGAGGCGGTCATTGGCCATGGTCGTGGCTTGCTTCTGATCTCTGGCGTTGAACTGGCCCTTTGTTCTGCAAGGAGGGAAGCGGAGCGAAGGACGTCCGTTCTTGTCGTCATATTCCAGCGAATTTGCAACATGGGCTGCTCGATGGCGAGGGAGGGGCCATTCCCCGGACGCATGAGGCGGTGCCTCAATTTCGTTTGAAACGGCATGCACCCCTTGCGATAACGTGAGCCGAATAATCCGATGGGAGAGAAACATGGCCGGCAAGACGCAATTTCAATGGGATGATCCGTTCCTCCTCGATGATCAGTTGACCGAGGACGAGCGTATGATCCGCGACACCGCGCGGGCCTATGCGCAGGACCGGCTGCAGCCGCGCGTCATCGACGCCTACCGCGAAGAATCGACCGATCCGGAGATCTTCCGCGAGATGGGCGAGCTCGGTCTGCTCGGCGTCACCGTTTCCGAAACCTATGGCGGCGTCGGCGCTTCCTACGTCGCCTACGGCCTCGTTGCTCGCGAAGTCGAGCGCGTCGATTCGGGCTACCGCTCGATGATGAGCGTGCAGTCGTCGCTGGTGATCTATCCGATCTATGCCTATGGTTCTGAGGAGCAGAAGCAGAAGTACCTGCCGAAGCTCATCAGCGGCGAGTGGATCGGCTGCTTCGGCCTGACCGAGCCGGACGCCGGTTCTGACCCGGCCGGCATGAAGACGCGCGCGATCAAGACCGAGAGCGGCTACCGCCTCGTCGGCTCGAAGATGTGGATCTCTAACGCACCGATCGCCGATGTCTTCGTTGTCTGGGCAAAGTCGGAAGCGCACGGAGGCGCCATCCGCGGTTTCGTGCTCGAAAAGGGCATGAAGGGTCTGTCCGCCCCGAAGATCGCCGGCAAGCTGTCGCTGCGGGCGTCGATCACCGGCGAAATCGTCATGGACAGTGTCGAGGTCGGCGAAGAAGCGCTGCTGCCGAACGTCGAGGGTCTCAAGGGCCCGTTCGGCTGCCTCAACCGTGCCCGCTACGGTATCTCCTGGGGTGCGCTCGGCGCTGCCGAGTTCTGCTGGCATGCGGCGCGTCAGTACGGTCTCGATCGCAAGCAGTTCAACCGGCCGCTGGCGCAGACGCAGCTCTTCCAGAAGAAACTTGCCGATATGCAGACGGAGATCACGCTCGGCCTGCAGGGGTCGCTGCGCGTCGGCCGCCTGATGGACGAAGGCCGCATGGCCCCGGAAATGATCTCGATCGTCAAGCGCAACAATTGCGGCAAGGCGCTCGACATCGCCCGCATGGCCCGCGACATGCACGGCGGCAACGGCATCTCGGAGGAATACCAGGTCATGCGCCACATGGTGAACCTCGAGACCGTCAACACCTACGAGGGCACGCATGACGTCCATGCGCTGATCCTCGGTCGCGCCCAGACCGGCCTTCAGGCCTTCTTCTGAGCGGTGCCGTCATGGAAACGCCGCTGAAGGGCATTCGTGTCCTGGAACTGGCCCGCATTCTGGCGGGCCCATGGATCGGCCAGACGCTGGCCGATCTCGGTGCCGACGTCATCAAGGTGGAAAGCCCGGCCGGCGACGACACCCGCACCTGGGGCCCGCCCTTCGTTGCGGGCGAGGAAGGCGAGAAGCTCGATGCCGCCTATTTCCACGCCTGCAACCGCGGCAAGCGCTCGGTGGTGCTCGACTTCACGACCGAGGAGGGGCAGGAGGCCGTGCGCCGCCTTGCCGCCCAGTCGGACGTGCTGCTTGAGAACTTCAAGGTTGGCGGGCTTACGAAATACGGGCTCGACTACGAGAGTCTGAAGAAGATCAATCCGCGGCTGATCTACTGCTCGGTCACTGGCTTTGGCCAGGATGGTCCCTATGCGCACCGCGCCGGCTACGACTACATCGTCCAGGGCATGAGCGGCATCATGGACCTGACCGGTGAGCCCGATCGCGAGCCACAGAAAATCGGCGTCGCCTTCGCCGATATCTTCACCGGTCTTTACGGCGTGATTGCCGTGCAGGCAGCCCTTGCTCAGCGCGAGCGCACCGGCGAGGGGCAGCAGATCGACATGGCGCTGCTTGACTGCATGACGGGCGTGCTTGCCAACCAGGCGCTCAATTTCCTCGTCTCGGGCAAGGCGCCGCGCCGGCTCGGCAATGCGCACCCGAACATCGCGCCCTATCAGGTCTTCCCCACCTCGGACGGTCACCTGATCGTCGCTGTTGGTAACGACCGGCAGTTCGTGAAGTTCTGCACCCTGCTCGGGCGTTCGGATCTTGCGACCGACGAGCATTATCTGACCAACGCGCTTCGCGTGCAGAACCGGGACACGTTGACGCCGGAACTCGCCGCCGAAACCGCGAAGATCGAGCGCGACACGCTGTTGAAGTTGCTGGAGGACGCAGGCGTGCCCGGCGGACCGATCAACACCGTTGCCGACGTCTTTGCCGATCCGCAGATCGAGCATCGCCAAATGCGGGTGGATACGCCGCATTCGGGGGCCGCTGCCGGTACGTCGCCCGGGGTCCGGACGCCGATCCGGTTTTCGGCCGCCGAGCTTGCGCTCGAGCGTGGCGTGCCGCGGCTTGGAGAGCATACGGCCGAGGTGTTGGCCGAAATCGGGATGGACGCGTCGAAGAGCGATTAACGCAACGTGAGACGCTGAGTGTCTCGTTGAGGCCTGACCTGAAGAAAATAGCGAAAGCCCTGGAAATCGGAGAGATTTCCAGGGCTTCTTTGTTAAGCCTTGAGGGCGCGATCAAAGACGCGCGACAGCCGTTCGGCGAAGCCGCGCGGGTCCTGCGGCTTGTCGCCATCGAGCACGCGCGCCTGGTCGAGCAGGAGTTGGACGGCGTCCGTGCGGAACGCCGTATCGCCGGCGGGGCTCGCGGCCATGGCGGTGATCAGAGCGTGGCTCGGGTTGATCTCAAGGATCGGCTTGGGGGCGTCGTCGAGACGGCCAGCACCTTGCAGCATCTTTTCGAGCTGGCGGTCGGGGCCGTGTTCGGGTGCCACCAGGCAAACGGCGCTTTCCGTCAAGCGGTCGGAGGTGCGCACGTCCGAGACGGACGCACCGAGCGTCTCCTTGGCGAAAGCGACGAAGTCGATGACCAGCTGGCTGGCCTGCGGCGCTTCTTCCTTGGCCCCCTCGGTCTTGGCGATGGCGCTGAGATCGGCCGCACCCTGCGTGATCGACTTCCACGGCTTTCCGTCGAAATCGGGCGCGGATGTGACCCAGAAGCTATCGACCGGATCGGTCAACAGCAACACCTCGATCCCGCGGGCGCGAAAACCTTCGAGCTGTGGTGAGGCCTTGAGCTGGGCGAGGTTGTCACCGGTCAAGTAATAGATCGCCGACTGGCCGTCCTTCATGTCCTTGACGTAATCGGCAAGGCTGCGCTGGCTCTCATCCGAAGTAGTGGTGCGGAAGCGCGACAGCGCCACCAGCTGCTCGCGGCGCTCGTAATCCTCATAGATGCCTTCCTTCAGCACGCTGCCGAAGTTTTCCCAGAGCTTGTCGAAGGTCTCTGTCTCGTTTTCCGCAAGCTTCTCGATCGCCGTCAGCACGCGATTGGTGACGCCCTTGCGGATGCTGGCGAGCAGCGGGCTTTCCTGGATCATCTCGCGCGAAACGTTTAGCGGCAGGTCCGACGTGTCGACGAGGCCGCGCACGAAACGCAGGTAACGCGGCAGCAATTCCGCTTCGTCGGTGATGAAGACGCGCTTGACGTAGAGCTTCATCCGGCCCTTGCGGTCCGGGTCGAACAGATCGAATGGCTTGGAGCCGGGCACGAAGGCAAGGGCCGTATATTCATGGCGGCCTTCGGCGCGGAAATGCACGGTCAGCGCTGGGTCGTCATACTGGCCGGCGACGCCGCGGTAGAAATCGGCATAGTCTTCCTTGCTGATCTCGCTCTTCTGCTTGGTCCAGAGCGCGGTGCCGTCCCCGACCTGGACAGGCTCGGCATCGGGCTTTTCGAGAATCGAGATAGGCACCGGCACGTGGCCGGACTGGTCCTTGACGATGCGCTCGACGGTCCAGCGCGACGTGTAGGTCTTGGCGTCTTCCATCAGGTGCAGCGTGATGCGTGTGCCGCGCGCCGGGGCGTCCGCAAGTTCGGCTGCGGAAACGGTGTAGCTGCCCTTGCCGTCGGACGACCACAGGAAGGCATGCTCCGAGCCGGCGCGGCGCGAAACCACATCGACCTTGTCGGCGACCATGAAGGCGGAATAGAAGCCGACGCCGAACTGGCCGATGAGCTGCGCGCCCTCCTTGCCCTGGGCGGCTTCAATGCGCTCCATGAAGGCGCGTGTGCCCGAGCGGGCGATGGTGCCGAGCGCTTCGACAAGCTCGTCGCGACCCATGCCGATGCCGTTGTCCTCGACGATGAGCCGGTTGTTTTCCTCGTCCAGCGTCAGGGTGATGCGCGGGGTCGGGTCGCCCGCCAGAAGCTCCGGCGAGACGATCGCCTCATAACGCAGCTTCTCGCAGGCATCCGCCGCGTTCGAAATCAGTTCGCGGAGGAAGACGTTCTTGTCGGAATAGACCGAATGCACCATCAAATGGAGCAGTCGCGCCACATCGGCTTCGAAGACATGTTTCTCTACGG